>OHAX01001349.1_pt1 | contig 10390 bp, 9 predicted proteins | sample 1577261 | NCBI WGS metagenome assembly OHAX01 (sample SAMEA3541483, study PRJEB24748) | human gut metagenome | biome: human gut; feature: human-associated habitat; material: faeces | place: China | collected 2012 | reverse complement strand
ATAAGTGTTAAACCTCTTTTGATATTTTTATCTAAAGAATCTACCCACAAGTGGCATGCTAGCACCGTCGTTTTTATCAAGGCCCTTCAAAAGAACCATAATAATTACGTACAATACTAAGCCTTCGATACCTGTAAGTAAGAAGTTAGCCCACATTGGTAGTGTGGTAGATAGAGCTTGGTAGCTCATATAGATGAGCACGCCCATGATACCTGCACTAACCACGTTTTTCCAAAGGATAGAGAAGTCGAGGAAGTAGCCTGTATATTTTTTGATGTAAATCAAGTTGAGTAAGGCCGCAAAGCCGATATCTGCTACAGTTGCCCACGCAGCACCGCCGATGCCAAGTTCTGGAATTGCTGTTAAGTTCCAGTTTAAGATTACCTTGATAATAATGGCAATGGCCATGTTTATCACTGGAATTCTAGGCTTTCCTAGGCCTTGTAAGATACCAGTCGTTACTTGATGAATGCCGAGGAAGAAGATGGCAAAGGCCACAATTTGTGTTGCCATTTCAGCCTTAGGAGCATTATAGATCAATGTAACTGTTGGCGCTGCCAATACATAGAGCATAACCGTGAACGGTACAGTACCCATAAAGGATAGGCGCATAGCACCGGCCGTACGGTCGTAGATACCTTCATGATCACGCTTAGCGAAGGCATGAGAGATAGATGGTACAATGCTTGTGGCAAGGGCTGCCGTAATAATGGTAGCCAAGTTAATAAGCGGTACCGCCATACCTGTTAAATAACCAAATAGTTCCGTTGCTTCATTGAGTGAGAAGCCTGCCACCAATAAACGACGTGGTACAATGATTAAATCAAGGTTAGCCGTCAATGGCAACATAATACTTGCTAAGGAAATTGGTAAGGCAAGCCAGATGAGGCGCGATAAAACCTCTTTAGTAGATTCTCGTTCACCTTCAAAGCTTTCACCTGTAGTAGGCGCCTTAGGCAATTTATAGTAATAATATAACAAGACTAGGAAGGCACCAAAGGCACCGATACCTGCACCTAAACTCGCACCGCCGGCCGCCTCAGGCAAACCGTATGGTAATAAGATAGCTGCCGCACCTAGCATCACCACAACCCGTAATATTTGCTCTACAATTTGGCTCATCGCCGTTGGTGTCATCATTTCGTAACCTTGGATGTAACCGCGGAAGCAGGAAATCCAAGTAACAAAGAAGATGGCTGGCGCTAGCGCAATGAGGGAGTAGTAGGCACGACTTTCCTGAATGATACCACTTGAGATGAGCCAATCGGCGCCAAAGAACATGGCAAGACTGGCTATAAGACCTGTAATGGTAAGCATTGTAAAGGAAATGTTGAATACTCGCTTAGCCCCCGTGTAGTCGTTGAGAGCTAACCGCTCTGCCGTCAAAATAGAGATGGCAATTGGCACACCTGCGCTTGAAACTTGTAATAGCAATAAATAGATGGGGAAGGCCATCTGATAGATACCGATACCTTCACCGCCTAAAATACGGGATAGTAGAATCCAGTTAATACTACCGATGGCTTTCACCACAAAGCCGGCTATGGTGAGGATTAATGTTCCTTTTAAAAATCCGCTAGCCATAGATTATAGAGTGTTGGAAGAACCTAACACGTTTTTAATTTTGTGAGCTACCATGCCTTTAATAGCATCACGAGCAGGTCCTAAGTATTTACGAGGGTCAAATTCGGATGGGTTTTGAGCCAAGTATTCACGTACAGATGCAGTCATAGCAAGACGAAGGTCTGTATCGATGTTGATTTTACATACGGACATTTGAGCTGCTTGACGAAGCATTGCTTCAGGTACACCTTGTGCACCAGGGATGTTGCCACCGAATTCGTTACATTTAGCTACGAATTCAGGCAATACGGAGGAAGCGCCGTGCAATACGATTGGGAAGTTAGGCAATAATTCGCCCACTTTTTTCAAACGATCGAAGTCAAGGTAAGGGTCGCCTTTGAACTTGTAAGCACCGTGGCTAGTACCGATAGCGATTGCTAAGGAGTCTACGCCTGTAAGGCGAACGAATTCAGCAGCTTGTTCTGGATCAGTGAAGCGTGCATCCGCATCAGATACGTTTACATCATCTTCAACACCAGCTAAACGGCCCAATTCTGCTTCTACTACTACGCCGTGAGCGTGTGCATATTCAACAACTTGTTTTGTAATGCGTACGTTTTCATCAAAGTCATGGTGAGAAGCGTCGATCATTACGGAAGTGAAACCGCCGTCTACACAGTCTTTACAAATTTCGAAGGAATCGCCGTGGTCAAGGTGAAGAGCGATTGGCAAATTGCTGTCTTCAAGAGCTGCTTCCACAAGTTTAACAAGGTAAATATGTTTCGCATATTTACGAGCGCCTGCAGATACTTGCAAGATAAGAGGGGATTGTTCCTCTTTAGCAGCGTCTACGATACCTTGTACGATTTCCATGTTGTTTACGTTAAAAGCGCCGATAGCGTAGCCACCTTCGTAGGCTTTTTTAAACATTTCTGTAGTAGTAACTAATGGCATGTTGTCCTCCTTGGCCCTAGGGCCTGTCATATCTGTTATTAATACTGTGACTGCAGTATTTTAAGCAACTAAAAACTAGATGAAATACTAGTGTTATTGCAATCATATATCAATCAAATTAAGTATATCAAGAAACACTATAAAGGGCCAATATTTTTTGTATAACTTATGCATAAAATTAGCCGCTGCTTAATGACCCACGTGGGTAAATTTTCAATGATTTGTTGATTGTTTTATGAATTACTGTATTAGATCTTTCATATCCTGTGGCATGTCCGCACTTAGCTCAAGCCATTCATTTGTCATTGGATGGTGAAAGCTGACGCGCGCTGCGTGTAGTGCTTGGCGCTGGATATAATCTAAATGGCCCCCATATAAGTCATCGCCCGCAAGGGGATAGCCTAATTGAGATACATGAACTCGAATCTGATGGGTGCGCCCTGTGTGTAATAAGCATTGCACGTAAGTGAAGTGCTGTTCAAATTTCTTATCAACCATAGCTTTACTACCAGTAATAGGGTTACTGCTACTCAGTGAGGGGCTATCAATAATAGTATTGTCACCACTGTTCGTAGTATGACTAATAACTGTTATATCGGTGCGAGCGGGCTTTCCTTCATTAGTACAATAGCGCTCAATGATACTGCCTGGTTTACGCCCTATAGGCCAATTAATAGTTAAAGGTACAGCGGGAAGTTTTCCCTCAACGATAGCATCGTAAGTTTTATAGAAGTGTGTATGCTTTTTATCAAATGCATGTTGCACTACTGAAGTCTTAGCGATGATGACAATACCAGATGTATCTTTATCTAATCGGTGTACCGGATGGAAATCATAATGCTGATGAGTTTCTTGGTAGTAATATAGCACTCCGTTAGCCAGTGTATGATCGCGCACGGTCGAGGTGGGATGCATAAGAACACCAGCGGCTTTGTTAATAACCAAGATATGCTCGTCTTCATAGACGATATTTAAATCCATAGGGCTGAGGCTGAATCCTTGTTCTGGCATTAACTTCATGACAAGATGATCGCCACCGTGAACTAGAGTATTCCAGGTGGCAGGCTCATCATTAACGGTTATGATGCCCTCATTTCGTAGACGCCGCCTCATGCGCTGTGAAATATGTTGTTGTTTTATAATGTGATTCATAGATTGTGTATGTACATCAGAATCTACAATCAAGTCGATTATCGTTGCAGTTTTCATAGCTTTTATTATATCAAATAAATAATAAATGAAGAATTTTTCATCCTTTGTTGTTTTTTTGAAGGTCTGTATAGTATAATTTATGTTAATAAATTTTATATATTTTTAATATATAGATTGGGTATAGCTATAATTGTTTTGTACCTGAGTTTTATTTGTAAAAGGAGAGGTTTATGAATCTTAACAAGAAATCCTTATTAGTCGCTTGTGTGTTGGCGGCTATGTCTACAACAGCTTTCGCAGCCACAGAATCTACTAGCAGTACTACCGTAACAAACCAAGATACACCAACATCAACTAGTACTCGAGTTACACGTGAACAACATACAACATCTTCCTCTACTGCACGCACAGAGAGCGTTAGCTCTTCTAGAAGCACAAGCGCTAGTGTTGGTGTAATGACACCTAGAAAGCTGGAAGAGCGTAGTGCACTTTCTGGTTATATCGCAGCTGATGTGTCGAGTGCTTTAAATCCATATCGTGATGCTCCAAAATCTTTGAAGTCTGGTAAAGGCACAACTTTTAAAAATGATGAAGTTCTTGAACATGGTGTATTAGCTTCCATGAAACAAGGTGGCAAATGGGGGATTATTCGTCCAGATGGTAGCGTAGCTATTGAGCCTAAATATAAAGAAATAAAAGACGTTGACTATAAAACTGGTAACGTATTGGCGCAAGTCGATAAGAAAACAGAAACTTGGGTAACGCCTAAGGGTGTAGAGATTACTGAAGAGGAAGCTTTAAAAGACCGTATTAAACAAGAAGCAACTCAAGAGTATCCAAGTGATTCTTATGTAGAGTTTAAGGAAAAAGGTAAATACGGTTTTAAAACTAGTGATGATAAAGTTGTTATTGCACCTCAATTCCGACAAGTAGTAACCGGCTTTAGTGAAGATCGTGCTTTTGTTAAAAATGCAAAAGGCAAAATTGTAGCTATTGATGGTACTGGTAAAGAGTTATTTAACGCACCATCTAAAGAGGTATATGCATTCCGTAATGGGCTTGCTGAATATCGCCGTTCTGTAAGTGGCTTTAATCTCGGTGGTCTTGTAGGGGGCTTTATTGTAGGTGGTATTCTTGGTGGTGCACTTTTAGGTGGGCAACATTATCATGTAGGTGGTTTTGCCTATGATGGTGCAAAACGTGGTTATATTGATCGCTCTGGTAATATTGTTATCGATAGCAAAAAAGATAAAGTGTGGCCGATTACATCTTACGGTACAGTAATCAAAGATTCTGGCAAGTTATACTTTGTTGACCGCAAAGGTCAAGTTGTTATCCAACCTGGAGATTACGATGCAGGTGAAATGGATAAAGTGAATGGTCTTTTGGCTTTAAAAGACAATAGCACTGACAAATGGGGCATCTTTGATGTTTCCACTGGTAAACAAGTAGTATCCTTTAAATATGATGCTATTTCCTTCGCTGGTACTAATCGCTTAGTGGTTGTAAAAGATAATGTTAAAAACCTTATCGATATGACTAGCGGTAAATCTATGTATGCAGCACAAACAGAAGCTACTATTGAACCATTTAATAATGATACTGTAACTTGGGTTCATACTGGTAAGGATGGTTATACAATCATCGATAATGATGGTCATGTATTATTCAGAGACACTAATAAAGTGATTGAAGATGCGAAGTCCTTTAATCATGGTTTTAGTTCCGTTAAGTCTAAAGGTAAATGGGGCATTATGAACTCCAAAGGGGAATGGATTGTTCAACCTACATATGATGCAGTAAACGTTTTATAATATAAAGCACTTTTTGAATTCCATGAGCTGCAACTATCATTAGTTAGAGCTTATATGGAAAAATATAAAACAATCAAACGATATAGAACTAGCAATGTACAGATACTATGTATGTTGCTAGTTTTTCTTTTACTACTAGTCTATGTATTCTACTCTAAATCGAAAATAGAACTTTCCTTATTTAGGTAAAAGTTCTATTGATATATAGCTAATAATTATAATTAAAAAAATCGATTTACCTAGAAAATAAGCCTATTATAAGGTATAATTATAGAGATGTATTCCAATTTGGTGTAGTTTTACACTTTCACTTGGAATATGAGGATGATGAAAGTAATGCTATGAACCCCATGCCCAACGGGTTCAGGTGTAGGAGGTATAAAATGGCTAAAGATTGTTCCTTTGACGTTGTGTCCGAAGTGGATATGCAGGAAGTGGATAATGCGGTAAACCAAGCGAAAAAAGAGATTGGTACGCGCTATGATTTCCGTGGTTCTAAAGCGGAAATTAGTCTTGAAGGTGACACTATCAAAATCATCGGTGATGATGAATATAAATTGAATGCCATTATCGATGTATTAAAAGGCAAAATGGTTAAACGTAACGTAGCGATTAAAAATCTTGACTACGGCAAAGTTGAACCAGCTGCTGGTGCTACAGTTCGCCAAATCATTACTATTAAAAAAGGCATTACAAAAGAAAATGCTAAAGAAGTAGTAAAAGCAATTAAAAACATGAAAATTAAGGTACAAGCATCTATCCAAGAGGATCAAGTGCGTGTATCTGGTAAGGATAAAGATGATTTGCAAGCAGTAATCCAAATGTTAAAACAATTGGATATTCCTGTAGAATTGCAATTCGTTAACTTCCGTTCCTAATAACATATGTCCATAAGATAGGGTTAGTTTGATTCCTTAGAATCGCTAACCCTATCGGTGTAGGAGGCCTTATGAGAGTAGAGGACATGAAGGGTGGCTATACCACAGGTTCATGTGCTACGGCAGGTATGAAAGCTGGTTTATTGGCCCTCTTAGATAAGAACATCGTGGACCAAGTGGTCATTGAAAACCCTCAAGGTCAGTACATTGAGGTGCCTATTAAAGCCGTAGAGGTTATATCCGATACAGAAGCTAAGGTGACCGTTATGAAAGACGGCGGCGACGATCCTGATGTAACCCATGGCAATGATGTGGAAACGACGGTGACCCTTGATGATACTGGTGAACTACGATTCCGAGCTGGCTTTGGCGTTGGAACGGTAACTAAACCGGGCCTTGCGATGCCGCCGGGAGAACCGGCTATCAATCCTGGGCCTCGTACGATGATGAACATCGTCTTTAAAGAGCATTGTGTACATGGTCAAGGTGTAACAGTAACAGTTAGCGTACCAAACGGTGTGGTCTTAGCTAAGAAAACCTTAAACCATACCCTCGGTATCGAAGGTGGTATTTCCATTATCGGTACTACGGGTATCGTTAAGCCTATGAGTGAAGAAGGGTTCAAAAACTCGTTAGTGCCTCAGCTAAAGGTTATGAAAGCTAATGGTTGTGAAACGGCTGTTCTCGTGCCAGGCCGTATTGGTCAGGATTTAGCAGAGCAAGTGCTAGGTATTCATAAGAACCAAATGGCAGAAACAATTAACTTTATCGGTTTTATGCTGGAAAAGGCCGTTGAAATTGGCTTCAAGCGTATTCTGATCATCGGTCATATTGGTAAGCTAATAAAACTTGCTAGTGGTAGTTTCCATACACACAATCGCATGAGTGATGGTCGCATGGAAAGCATTGTTGCTTATGCTGCTCTTGAAGGGGCATCCCAAGCGGTGTGTGAAGAGCTATTTAATTGTCAAACTACAGAGTCTACGTTCCCTATTTTGGAGCGTGAAGGACTGACTGGCGTATATCAACGTGTGGTAGATCGTGCATCGTTACGTAGTGAGCGATATATTGCTAACGAAGCAGAGGTAGGTATCATTATTACCACCTTAAAAGGTGAGATTTTGGCAATGGATAAGCATGCAAAAGAGATAGGAGAGCTTGAACAATGGCACATACCTTGTATATCGTAGGCATTGGTCCGGGTAATCCTGATTATGTGGTGCCTAGAGGCCTTAATTTAATTAAACATGCTACAGTATTGGTAGGTAGTGAACGGTCTTTAGAGGACTTTCAAGAGCCTGATCAAATTACATATCCTGTAACAGGTAAGCTTAGCTTACTGGCTGAGCAAATTGAGCGTGAGCTCAACGACCGTGATGTTGTAGTTATGGTAAGCGGTGATACAGGCTACTATAGCTTGTTACCGTATTTGAAAAAGAAATTTACTGCTAACCCTATTGAGGTTGTGCCCGGCATTAGTTCTATGACCTTTGCCTTTGCACGACTCAATGAGGTGTGGCATGATGCGGATTTAATGAGCTTTCACGGTCGCCAACCGGCACCAGAGAAGCTCGTATATGAAGCAGGTAAAAAGATGGGGTTCTTGACGGATCCTGAATATAATCCAGCGCATATTGCGCGTATTTTAATAGATGCAGGCTGGCCAAAAGAAACGAGAGCAGCAGCCCTTGAGCGCTTGAGCTATGATGATGAAAAAATCGTAGACTCCACGCTTGAGGTCTTAACTGAGCTTGAAGGCTTTGGTCATTCTGTAATGGTGGTACTAGGATGAGACATTTTTTCGGAATTCCTGATGAAGAATTTATCCGCGGCGACGTGCCGATGACGAAATGCGAGATTCGCAAAGCCGTTATGAACGAGGCGCGCATCGAGGAAGATAGCATCGTCCTTGACGTAGGTGCTGGTACGGGCTCTATTTCTATTGAAGCAGCCTTGGCAGCTCCTAAAGGGCATGTATATGCGATTGAGCGCTTTGATAAAGGCATCGACCTTATCAATGAGAACATGAAGAAATTCAATGTAAATAATATGACTGTTATCAAATCCAAAGCTCCTGAAGGTATGGAAGAATTGCCTGAGCTTGATGCGGTTATCATCGGCGGTAGCGCTGGTGGTATGACAGGCATCATGGATGAGGCGCAACGTCTATTAAAAGTAGGTGGTCGTCTAGTGGTTACTGCGGTAACGATGGAAACTGGTTATACAATCTTAAAAGAGTTGAAAGGTCGTCCTTTCACCTATGAAGGTTACCAAATGTCTATCAGCCGTTACCGTAAGGCTGGTCCATATCATTTGTTAGACCCATTGAGTCCAATTTTCATTGTATCTGCAACGCGTATCGCAGAAGGAGAGTAATATGGTTGACGTACATATCGTAGGCGCAGGCCCTGGGGATCCCGAGTTAATTACTCGCAAAGGGTATCGTTTAGTGCAAGAGGCAGACGTTATTATTTACGCGGGTTCCTTGGTAAACCCTGCCATTTTAGAGGCTTGTAAACCGAGCTGTGAAATTCATAACAGTGCTACTATGAACCTTGATGAGGTGTTGGCTGTTATGAAAGCTTCTGTGGAGGCTGGTAAAAGCGTAGTTCGCCTTCACACAGGTGACCCTGCTATTTACGGTGCTATTCAAGAGCAAATGGATGCACTGGCTGGTATGGGTATTTCTTATGAAGTCGTGCCAGGTGTAAGTTCTTTCCTTGCTACAGCAGCGGCTTTAAAACAAGAATATACACTACCTAATGTATCTCAAACAGTGATTATTACGCGTATGGAAGGCCGTACACCGATGCCTCCAAAGGAAAAATTACGCATGTTAGCATCTCATGAAGCAACAATGTGTATTTTCCTTAGCGTTCAAATGTTAGATAAGGTTGTAGCTGAACTCATCGAGGGCGGTTATGACAAAACGACTCCAGTGGCTATCGTGGTAAAAGCGTCTTGGCCTGACCAACGCATTATCCGTGGCACATTGGAAACCATTGCGGACATCGTAGCAAAAGAAGGTGTATTGCGACAAGCTATGATCGTAGTAAGCCATGTATTAGATAGTGAATACGAATTATCTAAGCTTTACGACAAAGGCTTTGCTCATATGTACCGCAGTGCTAAGGACTAGTATGATGAAAGAACTAGAAACTGTTGCGCCTTTGACGGGAAGCAAGAAGAATAGAACGGCTATTCTTTCTGTGTCTGAACGAGGTGCAAAGCTAGGTCAACGTATCAAGTCGTTGGTGGTACCCCATGCGGATTGCTTTGAAAAGGAAAACCGTCCCTCTGGTGGAGAGGCCATTTATTTTGATTCTCTCAAAAACCATATAGGACAGATTTTTAAAGATTACGACCAAGTGTTATGTATTATGGCACTCGGTATCGTAGTGCGCATGATTGCACCATATATTGAGCATAAATCCAAGGATCCTGCAGTAGTTGTAATGGACGAAGTAGGACACCATGTTATCAGCTTATTATCTGGTCACCTTGGGGGCGCCAACGAATGGACGCAGTCCATTTCGCTGGCCATCGATGCGGACCCAGTTATTACAACCGCTACGGATGTAAACGGATTGCCAGCGCCTGACGTGTTGGCGCGCCACGAGCATCTGTTGGTAGATGATTTCCAAACCTTAATCAATGTGAACTCTGCCATCGTTGGGGGAGAGCGCGTTGATTATTATATCGATGCAAGCTTAGAGAATGCTGAGCATTTAGCGGAAGTTACAAAAGCTCATATTGGTGAACATGGCATGGTTCACATCGTTTCTTTAGATCAACTTGAGTCTATGCCGTGTAAAAATGAAAGCTCTGAAGAAGGTGCTTCTCGCGTTGTCATTACAGACAAAGTAATGACCGAGCATAGTCATCAATTGATTTTACGCCCTCGTACCTATACGATGGGCATTGGCTGCCGTCGAGACACGCCGAAGGAATTAATTCTCGACGCCATACAACAGTCGCTGGCAGCGCATAAGCTTTCACCAAAGAGCCTTGTAACGGCAGCATCGGTTA
>OHAX01001340.1_pt1 | contig 10460 bp, 9 predicted proteins | sample 1577261 | NCBI WGS metagenome assembly OHAX01 (sample SAMEA3541483, study PRJEB24748) | human gut metagenome | biome: human gut; feature: human-associated habitat; material: faeces | place: China | collected 2012 | reverse complement strand
TCCCATTTGAATTTAAAAAGGAGTTGCGATGAAAGTATTTCTTCAAAATAGAGATTTTAGGCAATTAACCATCAACCAGTGGATTTCGACGGTTGGGGATACGATTTTTTATCTTGCTTTTTTGAATTATGTGGCAGATGCTTCGTTTGCCCCCTTGGCAATTTTACTCATCACGATTTCAGAGACTGTTCCTCAAATTCTGCAAATCTTTATGGGAGTTTTGGCTGACTTTCAACATCATCGTGTTTTAAAGTATACGGTTATTAGTTTTGTCAAATTTGTACTTTATTCTATAGTGGCACTTTCGCTTTCAGGGCAGTCCTTTTCCTTATGGCTTGTATTCTTTATTTGTTTGATGAACCTCTTGTCGGATACATTGAGTTACTTTTCAGGAGCCATGCTAACTCCTATTTTTATAAGAATCATTGGGAAAGAACATCTGACAGAAGCCATTGGCTTTAAACAATCAACAGTTAGTTTAGTTCGGACAATCAGTAATATTCTAGGAGGAATTTTACTAGGAATTCTTTCCATTCAGTTCATTTCCTTGCTAAACGCTCTGACATTTCTGATAGCCTTTGTAGGTATTCTCTTTATAAAAAATGATCTTTTGAAAGTTGAAAAAACAATTAGCTATCAAGAAGGTCTTTCTATAAAATCGTTTTGCCAGCATTTGTTTCAATCATCAAAATTGATCTGGAATATGGATAGAGTAATCTTCATTTTATTTATCGTCTCTATCAGCCAAGCTGTGATCAATGTCACTGTTCCTATTTCGACTCTTTTTTTAAGAAACCAACCTTTTTTGAATTTACAAACTGGTCAATCTCTCGCTTTGTTATCAACACTAGAATTATCAGCACTTATTGTCGGAAGTCTTGTAAGTGGCTATCTGAAAAATACGATTTCTATAAAAACAGCTCTATACGCCTCAGTCGTCATTCAGTTACTCCTTCTAGTAGGTTTTGCCACAGGTCATTTTGGTTTGATTTTGCTTTTCAGCTGCTTGGATGCCTTCATCGCAGGGTTACTGTCTCCTAGATTGCAAGAACTCGTCTTTAAACAAATACCTGAGGAATCAATGGGAGCGGTTCAATCCTCTATTGGTGCTATTACGGTTGTTTTACCAAGTCTATTCACAATTGTTTTCGTAACAATTGCTACAAGTTTTGGGACCCTAGCGGTTAGCTTTATTCTGTTACTATTGCTCCTAACCGCATTTGTCATGCTCTTGAATATGCGTGAAAGTATTTAGTGGAGAATTTGTATAATAGGTTTTTGAGACTGGATTGCCAGTCTTTTTATGACGGCCAAAATCAGCAGACTTTTTTCTCTTCTTTGAATATGTTATAATAGTCCGTGCTGTGACTGTGATGACGAACGGCCTCAATTGGAGAGAATATGAGGAGAAGGATGAAAGAAAAAGGATTTTGGGAAGGTGTACAGGCAGCCATGCCGACTGCCCTTGGCTATGTCAGCATTGGCCTGGCCTGTGGGATTATTGGCGCGCCCTATGTGACACCTGTTGAGATGGGCTTGATGAGCCTCTTTGTTTATGCTGGGAGCGCCCAGTTTGCCATGTTGGCACTGATTGCGGTACAAGCGCCTATCGCAGCCATTGCTATGACAGTCTTTTTGATCAACTTGCGCCTCTTTTTGCTGAGCTTGCATGCGTCGACCTATTTCCGCCATACTAGTCTCTGGCAAAATATTGGCATGTCCAGTCTCCTGACAGATGAGACCTACGGGGTTTTGATGGGAGAATTAGCCCATACAGATAAAGTCCATCCCATGTGGATGCACGGGAACAATCTCAATAGTTATATAGCCTGGTTTGTTGGGACAGTTGCGGGGACAGCTTTAGGTGGCCTTCTTCCAAATCCTGAAGTCTTTGGCTTGGACTTTGCCCTTGTTGGGATGTTTATCGGGATTTTTACCTCGCAATTTCAGATTATGCAAAGACGGGTTCCTGTCCGCAATCTGCTGATGATCCTAGCTGTCGTTGCGCTGTCTTTCTTTTTGCTCTTGACAGTGGTATCTCAATCGCTGGCTGTTCTGTTTGCGACCTTGCTAGGTTGTACTATGGGGGTGGTCTTAGATGGTCAGTAAGTATATTTTAATGGCAATCGTCTTTTCTGGATTGGTAACTTGGATTCCCCGTATGATTCCCTTCATCTTGGTTAAGTACAAGGGGTTGCCAGCTATCGTTGAGCGTTTTTTGAAGTTCTTGCCTGTTTCCATTATCTTTGCCTTGATCCTTTCAAGCGTGGTGACAGGCAAGGTTGGGAGCCTTCCTCAAATCAAATGGCTGGACTTTTTAGCGGTCTTTCCAACGGCTTGGGTAGCCTTTCGCTACCGCAATCTAGTAGGTACGGTTCTTTTTGGAGTGGTCTTGATTGCAGTCTTGCGTCTGGTCTTTTAGTCAGCCATAAGAAAAACCTATCACCGAGATAGAAATCATATAATGGCGAAAAAAAATATTTTCTGTTAAGATAGTAAAGTATTCTATTTTGGAGGAAATGACATGAAAAAAATCGTTAAATATTCATCTCTTGCTGCTCTGGGACTTGTTGCCGCAGGTGTACTAGCAGCTTGCTCAGGTGGTGCTAAGAAAGAGGGAGAAGCAGCTGGTAAGAAAGAAATTATCGTTGCAACCAATGCTTCACCAAAACCATTCAACTATGAAGACAACGGTGAGTTGACTGGTTATGAGATTGAAGTAGTTCGTGCTATCTTTAAAGACTCTGACAAATACGACGTCAAGTTTGAAAAGACAGAGTGGTCAGGTGTCTTTGCAGGCCTTGATAGCGATCGCTACCAAATGGCTGTGAACAATATCAGCTATACCAAAGAACGTGCTGAAAAATACCTCTACGCAGCACCAATTGCTAAAAATCCTAACGTTCTTGTTGTGAAAAAGGACGACAACAGCATCAAGTCTCTTGATGATATCGGTGGAAAATCAACTGAAGTCGTTCAAGGAACAACCTCAGCCAAACAATTGGAAGAATACAACAAACAACACGCAGATAATCCAACTATCCTTAACTATACAAAGGCTGACTTCCAACAAATTATGTCTCGTCTAAGTGATGGACAATTTGACTACAAGATTTTTGACAAAATCGGTGTTGAAACAGTTATTAAGAACCAAGGTTTGGACAACTTGAAAGTCATTGAACTTCCAAGCGACCAACAACCTTACGTTTACCCACTTCTTGCTAAAGGTCAAGATGAGTTGAAATCATTTGTAGACAAACGAATCCAAGAACTCTACAAAGACGGAACTCTTGAAAAATTGTCTAAACAGTTCTTCGGGGACACTTATCTCCCAGCAGAAGCTGATATTAAATAGTCGTATGAAATCATCCAGTCTGAGAAAGACGGATGATTTCTCAATTTTCAGGTATATAGTTTCAAACTATATGTCTGCCTATCTAATAACAATTTGCTAATTCAAATAAAGTATGAGATACTATTACGGTATTATTTTTAAAGGAGATAGAATTATGAAAATTAAAAAATGGCTCGGTGTAGCAGCGCTTGCTACAGTCGTAGGTTTGGCTCTTGCAGCTTGCGGAAATTCAGAAAAGAAAGCGGACAATGAAACAACTATCAAAATTGCAACAGTTAACCGTAGCGGTTCTGAAGAAGCACGTTGGGATAAAGTCCAAGAATTGGTTGAAAAAGATGGCATTAAATTGGAATTCACAGAGTTTACAGACTATTCACAACCAAACAAGGCAACTGCTGATGGCGAAGTAGACTTGAATGCTTTCCAACACTACAACTTCTTGAATAACTGGAACAAAGAAAATGGGAAAGACCTTGTAGCGATTGCAGATACGTACATCTCACCAATCCGCCTTTACTCAGGTAAAAATGGGAAAGAAAACAAGTACACCAAAGTGGAAGAAATCCCAGATAACGGTGAAATCGCCGTACCAAACGATGCAACAAACGAAAGCCGTGCGCTTTACTTGCTTCAATCAGCTGGCTTGATCAAATTGGATGTTTCTGGAACTGCTCTTGCAACAGTTGCTAACATCAAAGAAAATCCAAAGAACTTGAAAATTACTGAATTGGACGCTAGCCAAACAGCTCGTTCATTGTCATCAGTTGATGCTGCCGTTGTAAACAATACCTTCGTTACAGAAGCAAAATTGGACTACAAGAAAGCACTCTTCAAAGAACAAGCTGATGAAAACTCAAAACAATGGTACAACATCATCGTTGCGAAAAAAGATTGGGAATCATCACCTAAGGCTGATGCTATCAAGAAAGTGATCGCGGCTTACCACACTGATGAAGTGAAAAAAGTTATCGAAGAAACATCAGACGGTTTGGACCAACCAGTTTGGTAATAAGAAACAGGGAGGTGGGAGAGAGTTTCCACCTCTTGCTTTTGTATAGAGAGTTGATTTTAAAGAGGTACTTGTGGTCGTTCCAGGGACGCAAGTATGTAGTAGAAAGAGAGAAAAAATGGTTTTTCCTAGCGAACAAGAACAGATTGAAAAATTTGAAAAGGATCATGTAGCCCAACATTATTTTGAAGTCTTGCGCACCTTAATTTCCAAGAAATCAGTCTTTGCCCAGCAGGTTGGACTTAAGGAAGTTGCCAACTATCTGGGTGAGATTTTCAAGCGTGTAGGGGCTGAAGTGGAGATTGATGAGACTTATACGGCTCCCTTTGTCATGGCGCATTTCAAGAGTTCGCGTCCAGATGCCAAGACCTTGATTTTCTATAACCACTATGACACTGTGCCAGCGGATGGGGATCAGGTCTGGACAGAGGATCCTTTTACGCTTTCGGTCCGCAATGGCTTTATGTATGGGCGTGGGGTTGACGACGACAAAGGCCATATCACAGCTCGTTTGAGTGCTCTGAGAAAGTATATGCAGCACCATGATGACCTGCCTGTCAATATCAGCTTTATCATGGAAGGAGCAGAGGAATCTGCTTCCATGGATCTAGATAAGTATTTAGAGAAACACGCAGACAAACTTCGTGGGGCGGACTTGCTAGTCTGGGAACAAGGGACCAAGAACGCCTTGGAACAGCTGGAAATCTCTGGCGGAAACAAGGGGATTGTGACCTTTGATGCCAAGGTGAAAAGTGCGGATGTGGATATCCACTCGAGTTATGGTGGTGTCGTGGAGTCAGCCCCTTGGTATCTTATCCAGGCCTTAAGTAGCCTACGTGCAGCAGATGGCCGAATCCTAGTAGAAGGCTTGTACGAGGATGTTCAAGAGCCAAATGAACGAGAACTAGCCTTGGTAGATACCTACGCTCAACGCAATCCAGGGGAAATCAGCCAGATTTATGGATTGGAATTGCCTCTCTTACAAGAGGACCGTGCAGCCTTTCTAAAACGTTTCTTTTTCGAGCCAGCCCTTAATATCGAAGGGATTCAGTCAGGTTATCAAGGGCAAGGGGTTAAAACGATTTTACCAGCAGAAGCCAGTGCTAAGCTAGAGGTTCGTTTGGTTCCTGGCCTAGAACCGCATGATGTTCTGGAAAAAATTCGGAAACAGCTAGACAAAAATGGCTTTGATAAGGTAGAATTATACTATACCTTGGGAGAGATGAGCTATCGAAGCGATATGAGCGCGCCAGCTATTCTCAACGTAATCGAGTTGGCCAAGAAATTCTATCCGCAGGGCGTTTCAGTCTTGCCGACCACAGCGGGGACAGGACCCATGCATACGGTCTTTGATGCCCTAGAGGTACCAATGGTGGCCTTCGGTCTAGGAAATGCCAATAGCCGAGACCATGGTGGAGATGAAAATGTGCGAATCGCCGATTACTACACCCATATTGAATTAGTAGAGGAGCTGATTAGAAGCTATGAGTAGAGATATTATCAAGTTAGATCAGATCGATGTGACTTTTCACCAAAAGAAGAGAACCATCACAGCGGTCAAGGATGTGACCATTCACATCCAAGAAGGGGATATCTACGGAATCGTTGGATATTCTGGAGCAGGGAAATCAACCCTTGTACGGGTGATTAACCTCTTGCAAAAGCCATCTGCAGGGAAAATTACCATTGATGACGATGTGATTTTTGATGGTAAGGTCACTTTGACGGCGGAGCAGTTACGTCGGAAACGTCAAGATATCGGGATGATTTTCCAACACTTTAATCTTATGAGCCAGAAAACGGCCGAGGAGAATGTGGCCTTTGCCCTTAAACATTCTGGACTCAGCAAGGAAGAAAAGAAAGCTAAAGTAGCCAAGTTGTTGGACTTGGTTGGCTTGGCTGATCGTGCAGAAAACTATCCGTCACAACTATCTGGAGGACAAAAACAGCGTGTGGCCATTGCGCGTGCCTTGGCCAATGATCCAAAAATCTTGATTTCAGACGAGTCAACGTCTGCCCTTGACCCTAAGACAACCAAGCAGATTTTGGCCTTGCTGCAAGATTTGAACCAAAAATTAGGATTGACCGTTGTCTTGATTACGCATGAAATGCAGATTGTCAAAGACATTGCCAACCGTGTGGCGGTCATGCAGGATGGCCGTTTGATTGAAGAGGGTAGTGTTCTTGAAATCTTCTCAGACCCTAAACAACCCTTGACACAGGACTTTATCTCAACAGCTACAGGTATTGATGAAGCCATGGTCAAGATTGAGAAGCAAGAAATCGTAGAACATTTATCTGAGAACAGTATCTTAGTGCAGCTCAAGTATGCAGGGGCTTCAACAGACGAACCACTTTTGAATGAATTGTACAAGCGTTACCAAGTAACGGCCAATATCCTCTATGGAAATATCGAAATTCTCGACGGCACTCCTGTTGGAGAATTGGTTGTGGTCTTGTCAGGTGAAAAAGCAGCGCTAGCAGGTGCTCAAGAAGCTATTCGTCAAGCAGGCGTACAGCTAAAAGTATTGAAGGGAGGACAGTAAGATGGAATCATTGATTCAAACCTATTTACCAAATGTCTATAAAATGGGCTGGGCTGGTCAAGCAGGCTGGGGAACGGCTATCTACCTAACCCTTTATATGACAGTTCTTTCCTTCATCATCGGAGGGTTCTTGGGGCTGGTGGCAGGTCTTTTCCTCGTCTTGACAGCACCAGGCGGTGTTTTGGAAAACAAGGTCGTTTTCTGGATTTTAGACAAGATTACCTCTATTTTCCGTGCGGTTCCTTTCATCATCCTCTTGGCAATCATGTCGCCACTTTCTCACTTGATTGTGAAGACTAGTATCGGGCCAAATGCAGCCCTTGTCCCACTTTCTTTTGCAGTCTTTGCCTTCTTTGCCCGTCAGGTGCAGGTGGTCTTGGCTGAACTAGATGGCGGTGTCATTGAGGCAGCCCAGGCTAGTGGAGCAACCTTCTGGGATATCGTGGGTGTTTACCTATCAGAAGGTCTTCCAGATTTGATTCGTGTGACGACTGTGACTTTGATTTCCCTTGTTGGGGAAACAGCAATGGCCGGTGCGGTTGGTGCTGGTGGTATCGGTAACGTGGCCATTGCCTATGGGTTTAACCGCTACAATCACGATGTGACCATCTTGGCAACCATCATTATCATCTTGATTATCTTTACAATCCAGTTCTTGGGAGATTTCTTGACCAAGAAACTGAGTCATAAATAATGGAAGGAGCCAACGGGACTCCTTTTTGTTTTCTCACCGAAATGCAAGAAGAGTAAAGTTTCTTTTTAGAAATATGCTATAATAAAGAAAGGCCCCTCAATTAGCAAATCAGAAAGTTTGCTGTAGGAGGGATGATAATGTAAAGGAGTTTGGCTGGTATGAATTATTTCGAGGGGAATGATTTCTTCCTTCTCTTGTTTGTAGTTTTACTGATTGGTTTTGTGGTAAATTTTTTTGAAAAACGTAAGGACTACTATATTTTGACGCTCTCCCTCTTATTTGCAGGAGCTATCTATGGTAAGAGTCGAGCGATGATGGTCTATTTGCTCGCCTTTATTGTTTACCAGTATTTTCTGGTTTTTCTAGCACAGAGGATAGAGGCAAAGCGGCTGAAACCACTGGTTTTCCTTTCCATTCTTCCTTTAGTAATCAATAAAGTCTTTGCCCTGACTTCTCTGCATTTGTTGGCCTTTATTGGAATTTCTTACATGTCCTTTAAGACCATTCAGATCATGCTAGAAATATCGGATGGCTTGATCAAAGAAAAAATCAGTGTAAAAGATTACCTACAGTTTTTGCTCTTTTTCCCGACAGTTAGTGCTGGTCCGATTGATCGGAGTAGGAGATTTTTAAAAGAGATAAACGAGGTCATGCCCCGAAAAGAGTATCTAGAGTTAGCAGGGGACGGTGTGTATCGTATCGTTCTAGGTCTTCTTTACAAGGTTGTTTTATCAACCTATGTTTACCAGATGTTACTCGCTCTAAATAATACTGGTACAGTCGTCTACTCAATCAAGTATATGTACCTCTATACCTTGTATCTGTTCTTTGACTTTGCAGGCTATAGTCTAATGGCTGTTGGAAGTAGTAATATTCTAGGTATTCAGACACCGATGAACTTTAACAAACCTTTCTTGAGTGTTGATATCAAGGATTTCTGGACCAGATGGCATATCACCTTGTCGACCTGGTTGAGAGATTTTGTATTTTCAAGAGTATTGATGCAGGTTATCAGGAAAAAATGGTTCAAAAATAGACTACACAATGCAACCTATGCCTATATGGTCAATATGTTGGTCATGGGTTTTTGGCATGGTCTTAGTGTTAGCTACATTGTTTATGGTTTTTATCATGGTGTCTTGATGGCTGGATTTGAAGTGTATCAAAAGAAAAGCAATTTTTATAAGAAAAATAAAAACAAAAACTGGTATAAGCTACTAAGTTGGTTTGTGACCATGAATTTGGTTATGATTGGTTTCTTTATCTTTTCAGGTGAACCCTATAAAATCTTACTTACGATTTTAAAGAGATAAGAGATTGAAAAGAGATCGAAGGGATGGGATAAAACGAGATGATTAAATTAAAAGCATTTTTACTATCGCTTGTGCTCGTAATTACGACGCTTGCCCTTTTAAATGTGACCTATGTCAAGAAGATTGAGGATTATTATAAAGTCAAGGATAACAGTATTCGCTATAGCACCTCGTATGAAAAGTATAAAAGTAGAGATATTTTAACAAGCAATATCACTCCCAATACACTGGTTCTATTGGGGTCATCTGAGTTGGTTGCGACGATAAATGAAGACTATCATCCCAATAAAATTTTTAACTACAACGATTTTAATATCATGCAGATTGGGACTAGTTATTCTCAAAACATCATTCAGGCTACGACCTTGGGCTCTATTGAAGGATCTATGAGTAAGCGAAAAGTAGCTATAGTCGAGTCGGTTCAGTGGTTTGAAAAAGATGGGACTCATCAAGATGCCTTTTTGAACAAGGCTTCTCAGGAACATATTTTCCACATGCTAGATAATGACAAGATTAGTAAGGAAACGAAAGAAAAAATAATCAATCGCATTATTGAGATTACCAAGGGGAACAAGCAACAAAATGACATCTACAAAAAATACAAAAGTTATTTCATAGATGGAAAAGGAACCATTGTTGATAAAAAACTATTAGAGTTAGATAACGCGATGTATTCCTTTAAGCTCAAACGAAAATTTTATGAAAATCATGAGAAATCAGATTATCCCTCATCAGGAGACAAAACCCCAGACTATGATTGGGAGAAAATGACGAATCAGTTTGTGGAAGAGGTCAAAAAGAAAACAGACAATAATGACTATGCTGTTGATAATAACTACTACAATACTTACTTAAAAGATCGCTATGCATCACTGAAAGATTCTAATAAAGATTTGAGTTATCTGGAGTCACCGGAGTATTCAGATATGGAACTTTTCTTGACAGTTGCTAAGGAATTGGGCATTGAAGTTGAGGTTATTATTTTCCCAGTAAACGGGAAATGGAATGACTACACTGGTGTCTCAAGAGAAATGCGAGAAAAAACTTATAAAAAAATAGAAGATGTTGCAAAAAGCCATGGTGCAACCGTATTAAACTATGGAAACAGAGAGTATGATGATTACTTTTTATTTGACGTGATGCACGTTGGAGTGAAAGGATGGATGGAAGTTGAAAAAGAACTTTACAAATTTGCAAACCAAGCTAACTAACACACAGCGTTTAATCTTGTGGACACTATTTTTCTATACGGTTATCTTAAGCATCGTGATTTACTGTTTTGTGACCGATTTTTCGAATATTCAAGAATTTATCTATAGTGAATTCTAAGATTGTATACAAAAAGGCCCTGGAACTAGGCATTGCTAGTCTTCAGGGCTTTTACCTTACATTTTATCGGTGATTTTTTGACTTAGAAATTGCCCCATCACAGCACCCATCAAGGCACCTAGGAGGATGCTTGAAACAAAGAGAAGGATTTTGTCCAACTCGGGAGCGACCATGATATCCATTGCAGCAACGTTTCACGCCTTGTTGCTTAGCT
>OHAX01001337.1_pt1 | contig 10480 bp, 8 predicted proteins | sample 1577261 | NCBI WGS metagenome assembly OHAX01 (sample SAMEA3541483, study PRJEB24748) | human gut metagenome | biome: human gut; feature: human-associated habitat; material: faeces | place: China | collected 2012 | reverse complement strand
AAAAGTGATTACATATACCTGTGATCCGAATGAGACACCGGATTGGTTCAAAGAGAATTATTTAAAGGAAGAAAAAGCGAAAGAGCCTATCATTTCCGAAACAAAGACAGAAGTAGTTTCCGAGCAGAAAAGGACACCGCCCAAGGAGGGGAGTATTCCTGCAAAAATTGAAACGGTAGGTGCAGATGGAAAAGAAATTTTTACAGAGAATTACCGTATCGGATATGCCGGACAGTGTACTTGGTACGCAAGAGGACGATTCCGTGAAGTGAACGGCGTGGAGCTGCCGACCATCGGTTATGCGAAGGATTGGCTGATGGCCCCTTTGGTAAGTGATAAGGTGGAGGTTTGCCTTGATGTGAATGTGGTTCCCGAACATTCCATTGCAGTGTATGCCCCGAAAGCAGATAGCCGCTTGAAAGGTCATGTGGTATTTGTGGAATATGTGGAACGGGATAAAGACGGAAATCCTGTAAATGTTTATTATACAGATGCAAACGGCAAGCATGATACCGAGAAAAATAAGTATACAAAAGGCTGTGACGGCCAAGTCATTCAGGAAAGCTTTCGGGAGTTTCGGGAAAATCGGCACTTGAAGCTTGTGGGGTATGTAGTGAAAAAATAATATTGACACCGTATGTGATACCACATATAATAACAGTAGGAGGAATATGAGATGTCAAAATGGGATAAATTGTTGATGAAGATACTGTCGCTTTCCAAAGATTTAAGGTTCAAAGAATTAAGAAAGGTTTTGGAAAGCTATGGGTATGTGATGAACGCTCCGAAGGGCGGCAGCAGTCATTATACATTTAGAAAATCCGGCTGTCAGCCCATTACGATACCAAAGCATGAGCCTATTAAAAAGGTATATGTTGAGATGGTAAAAGAAATTGTTGAAAGTGAGGTAAATAATGATGAAAACTTTGAATGATTATTTATCAATGGCTTACCGTATGGAAATTGTAGAAGATAAAGACGAGGGTGGCTATGTGGTATCTTTTCCCGAACTTCCCGGGTGTATCACTTGCGGCGAAACAATCGAAAGTGCTGTAAAAAATGCAGAGGATGCAAAAAAAGAATGGCTTATGGCAGCTTTGGAAGATGGTGTGGAAATAAATGAACCCGATGATATTGAAAAATATTCCGGACAGTTTAAACTCAGAATTCCTAAAAGCCTGCATAAATCTCTTTCGGAACATTCTAAAAAAGAAGGTATCAGCATGAACCAGTATTGTTTATATCTTCTCTCAAAAAATGATGTTTTGTATTCCAAATAAAAATTGAACTACTTATAAATCAAAGTGTCTTGGGAAACCAAGACATTTTTTATTGCAAAAAAGGAGGAAAAATTATGACGATAGGAAAGAAAATCATATCTGTATTTTTATCTTTTCTGATGCTGTTTTCAGTATGCGTGGAGGCTTTTGCAGGCACTTCCATGGAAACGGCATTAAACAGGGTAAATCTGTATGTAAAGGAAGAAAGCAAAGGGCAGCTTCTGACTTGGAAGGGCGTGATTGATGCGAGAAATTTTGCACCCGATGTGATTGTATATAAGGCGGAGGACGGAAAGGAATATCCTGCCTTTTGTGCCAATCCGAATAAGGGCGGTGTAGAGAATTTTGCGGCGAAAAACTATGATGTTGACGTAGATCAACTGGACACCGACCCTCATGTTTGGGGTGCGATTACCAATGGATACCCTTATAAAACACCTGCCGAACTGGGTGTGAAAAATGCTTATGAGGCATATTACATCACAAAAATGGCGGTTTGGGCAATCGTCCATGATAATTACAGCAATCTGAATGACTGGAAGGCAAACGGCAGTCAGAATGACCATGTAGAAAAGGCAATGAAGGCTTTGGTTGCCAAGGGCAGAGCTAATACAGCAGTTTATCCTACATGGCTTGCGGTTAATCCCAAAAGCACAACGGTTTCTGTTGATGAGAAGGACAGCAATTACATATCCCAGACATATACACTGAAATCCAATGTGGACATCAAAAGCTACCGAGTTGTGATTGACGGAAATGTGCCTGCGGGGGCAAAGGTTACGGATATGAGCAATAAAGAGAAAACAGAGTTTTCCGGCAGTGAGCTGACCTTTAAGGTATTGATTCCAAAGGACAGCCCGAAAGGCGAGTTTCGTGTTTTGGTAAAGGGCAAGCTGGAGAACAAATCCGTTTTGTTCGGCGTGGCACATGATGAGAAAAAGCAGAATTATTATGTTTCTCCTTTGCCTTCCTATAACGGGGATTCTTGGGTGCAGCTTGCGTATGCACCTGAAGGCGGTGATGTTCCCGATACGCCCGAAACACCCACAACAGATGTGCAGATTTTGAAGGTAAGGAAAGGCACAAAGGAAGGCTTGGCAGGTGCGGTTTTCAAGGTGGAAATTGACGGAAAGACCATTGGGCATTATGTGACAGACAAAAACGGCGAAATCAAAATCGAAAAGGTAACTGGAACGCTTTCTGTAACGGAAGAAGTAGCACCCAAGGGTTATGTGTTGGATGAGAACAGTCACAAGGATGTGGAAATCAGAAATAATAACGAGCCTACGGTTATCACCTTTGCCAATGAGGAACAGGCACAGCTTGAGGTGGTAAAGATTGATGCGGATACAGGCGATAAACTGGAAGGAGCAGTAATCCGAGTTGCCTATGACGGTGGAAATGATTTTTGGGATTTACACACAAATGCCTCCGGTAAGGCAAGTCTTTCCAATCTGAAAAGCGGTACCTATTCCGTCAAAGAAATCACTGCACCGGCAGGCTATCTGCTCAATGATACGGTGCAGACAGTGAAGCTGGAGGCAGGCAAAACAGCAACCGTTACACTGAAAAATAAGGCAAAGCCCGGTATTCTTATTAAAAAATATGATGAAGATACGGGTATGCCACTGCCCGATGCGGAGTTTTCCGTTGCGAAAAAAGGCGGCAGTATTGTATATGAAGGCATGACGGATAAAAGCGGTCAGATGAAAGTCGAAAATCTTTCCGAGGGCTGGTACACCATTACGGAGATTGCCGCACCGAAGGGCTATCTCATTGCGGACAAGAGCAAGGATGTATATCTGGAAGGGGGCAAATGTGTTGCGGTCAAGTTTGACAACAGGCTCAGACCTTCCTTGCAGCTTATGAAACTGGATGCAAAAACAAACGAACCCCTTGCAGGTGCAAAATTCAAGGTAACAAAAACAGAGGATAAAACCGTAAGCAAATATGTAACCGATCAAACGGGAACGGTTGTGATTCGAGATTTGGATGAGGCGGTTTATACTGTGGAGGAAATCCAAGCACCCAACGGTTACACCATCAGCACCGATAACCATAAGGACATTGCATTGGAATGGGGCAAAACCAAAACACTTATTTTTACGGATACCAAGAAGCCGACACTCATCATTACCAAAACAAATGCACTGACAAATAAGGCTGTTCCCGATACGGTATTTAAAATCCAAAGAGAAAAATCTGACGGCGGCGTTGTGACACTGGGAACATACAAAACAGATGCCAACGGGCAGATTGTTTTGAAGGGCGTGGATGCAGGCTGGTATGTGATTACGGAAGTGAGAGCGACACAGGGGATGAGCTTGCCCTCCAACCCTGTTACAAGAAAACATCTTGCGGAAGGCGAAAATGCGTATACGGATTTGAAAGGAAGCACAGCAATCACTGACACAGATAAAACAGAAAATACAGACAAGGCAGAAAGTACAGATAAACCGGAAAATACAGGCAAGAATGATGTGAAAGTTACCTCCGGCAAGGACTATGGCGAGGGGATTCCGAATTATCCTTTGAACAGCATTGTCATCAAAAAGACCGATGCCAATACCTCCAAACTGCTTGCAGGTGCGGCATTTGAGGTGCGAAAGGTAAGCGGAGATATTTCCGGCAACTCCGGCACGATTATCGGCAGATATACCACCGATGACAGCGGCATTATTGTTATCACAGGCTTGGAGGCAGGCGCATATCTCATTGAAGAAGTACAGCCGCCTGCAAATTATCTGCTTTCTGAAAACAGCAAGCAGCAGGCGTGGCTTAAAGCAGATGGTACAAGTGTGGTTGAGGTAACATTTGCAAATTATCCCTATGGACATCTTCTGATTACCAAAACAGATGCAGATACCAAGAAACCGCTTATGGGTGCAAAGTTTAAGGTAACAACGGCAGACGGAACGGTTGTGGGCAATGCCAACGGAGAGTTTATTACAGACAGCAACGGCGAAATCTTGATTTCAAACGTAAAGCCCGACAGCTATGTGGTAACGGAAATCCAAGCACCCACAGGGTACGAAATCAGCGAAGAACCAAAGACAATCAAAGTAGGGACAGACGGCGGAACATATCAGCTGCGTTTTGCCGACAGAGCATTGAATGGATTGGTTATTTCCAAGATTGATGAAGAAACCAGAGAGCCGATTAAAAATGTTACGTTTGAAGTAAGCAAAATGAACGGGGAACGTATCGGCACATACCGCACCGACAGTGACGGCAAAATTGCACTTTCCAATCTGGAATCCGGTTGGTATACGGTAATCGAAACGAAGGCGGCGAAGGGCTATGCCCTTGATAAAGAGCCAAAGCATATCGAAGTGAAAAACGGAAAGCAGGTGTTGTTGACTGTTACCAACAGACAGACTTCTTCCATGCTCATTCACAAGATTGATTCTGTCACAGGTGAGGGCATTTACGGTGTTACCTTCCTTGTCAGCGATGCAAGGCATAATCCGATTGGACAGTATACTTCCGACCAGAACGGGTATGTGTATATCGACAGAGAGTTGAAGGACGGAAAATATTATGTGCAGGAGATTCAGCCTGCCGAAGGATATTTGATTGACCATACAGAGAAAACCTTTTATGTGGAATACGGCGAAACCAGTCATATTACATGGAAGAATACACCGCAGATGGGACAGATTCAGATTACAAAGAAATCTGCGGATGATAACCCGATCAACGGCTTAGCGGCAGGAACACTTCTGCCAGATGCGGTATTTGAAATTTACAGCAGAGCAGGGAATCTTGTGGATACCGTAAAGACGGATAAAAACGGCAGAGCAGTCAGCAAAACACTTCCTTTGGGAAGATATGTGATTAGGGAAACAAAGGCTCCGAATTATTATATTGCAGAAAAGGCGGAAATCAATGCGGAGATTGAGTTCAGCGGTCAGATTGTACGCCTTGAGGTATTAAACAAGAGCTGCTATACCAATGTTTCCGTTACAAAGAGAGGATATAACCAGATTGTACCGGGACAGGAGGTACGCTATACCTTTACAAACATCAAAAATAATTCTACCGTGCCGCTGAACAGCTTTTATTGGAGAGATACCCTTCCTGTCAATGCGGTGAGATTGGAAAAAATCATCACAGGCACTTGGAATCAGAGACTTTCCTATAAGATTGTTTATAAAACAAATCTGAATGGTACATACAGAACGCTTGCCGATAATTTAAGCACTGCCGAAAACAGAGTCATCTTTGCATCCCCGGCGGCATTGGGGCTTGCATCCAATGAATATGTGACAGAGGTAATGTTTGTTTTCGGGACGGTAAAGAGCGGTTTTGCGCAGGTGGAAACACCATATATTTATTGCAGGGCATTGTCTAACCTTTCCCATGAATACCGTTTTGCAAATAAAACCGATGTAGGCGGTTTATGGAACGGTCAGTGGATTATGGGCAATGACAGCTTTGTTACCGTTGTATATGGAAAGAAAACAGCAAAGGTTCTTCCGAGAACAGGATATTAAAAAGTAGTGTGAATGAATATGAAACAGAAATTGAACTTTCAGCAGGCTGCCCTTTTATGGGCAGCTTGTTCTATTATCATTGTTTGGCTTGGGATATTGGCATCTGATTGTTGCGGAGAAGGCATAAAGCTGACAGAGTTTCTTTCTCTGTTTTCGGAACGGTTACAGCACCCCTTCCGCCTTTCTTTGAATGGATATACTGTCCGCTGTGTGTTTGCGGCACTTTGCATGTATGCTCTGGCGGTTGGCTATTATTACACCTCAAAAGGAAATAAGAGAACGGGCGAGGAATACGGCTCGGCAAAATGGGGAGATGCAGCAGCCTTGAACAGAAAATACAGAGATAAAGCCGGCAACATCATTCTTTCGCAGCATATCTCAATGGGACTTGATGGCAGAAAGCATAAGCGAAATCTGAATGTCATCGTTGTGGGCGGTTCGGGTGCAGGCAAGACCAGAGGGTATGTTCTGCCGAATATCATGGAGTGCAACTGCTCCTATATTATTGCAGATCCAAAGGGCGAAATTCTCCGGAAAACAGGCGGATTGCTTGAAAAGGAAGGCTATGAGATTTGTGTTTTAAATCTGGTAGACCTTGAAAAATCGGATTGCTATAACCCCATTGCTTATCTCAGAAGTGACCATGATGCACTGAAGCTTGTGACTAATCTCATTAAAAACACCAATGAGAAGGGGCAAAAAAGCAGTGATCCCTTCTGGGATAAATCCGAGGCGGCAATTTTACAGGCATTTATTCTGTATCTGATGCATGAAGCACCGGCAAGCGAACAGAATTTTTCTACCGTTATGTATATGATAGAAAATGCCGCCGCAAGCGAGGAGGACGAAAGCTATAAAAGCCCTATGGATTTGCTTTTTGATGACTTGGAACGGAAAAATCCCGAGCATATCGCACTGAAAATGTATAAGGTTTTCAAACAGGCGGCGGGCAAGACAGCAAAATCCATTTTGGTGTCAACGGCGGTCAGACTGGCTGCGTTTAACCTGCCGGAGATTGCAAGGGTGACGGAAAAGGATGAAATGTTTCTGAATACCATCGGGAACAGAAAAAAGGCGGTGTTTGCCGTCATTTCCGATAACGATACCAGTCTGAATTTTATCGTAAGTATGCTCTACTCGCAGGCGTTTCAGGAGCTTTACCATGAGGCAGACAGAAATGGCGGCAGACTGCCTGTTCATGTAAGGGTAATGATGGACGAATTTGCCAATGTCGCATTGCCCGAAAACTTTGAAAAGGTGCTTGCTACCTGCCGAGGACGGGAGATTTCCATAAATATTATTATACAGAATATGGCACAGATAAAGGCAATGTTTCGGGATAGCTGGGAAAATCTGACGGGCAACTGCGATACCTATATCTATTTGGGCGGCAATGAAAGCACTTCGCATGAGTACATTTCAAAGTCCTTGGGGAAAGAAACCGTTGATGTGAAAACCAGAGGTGTGACACATGGCAGAAACGGCTCCTCAAGCAATAACTTCCAAAGTGTAGGCAGAGAGCTACTCACACCCGATGAGGTTCGCATGATAGATAATAACTACGAGGTTGTCATAATCAGAGGAGAGCGAGCTGTGATGGATAAAAAATTTGCGTTGCAGAAACACAGGAATATCAAATTTACGGAGGATGGCGGCGCAGAACCCTATGAGAAAAGGGAAGTTGCCGACTATTCCGATGTTGATCTACATCAAGATTTTGATGTGGATGAGATAGAAGTCATTGAATTTGATTAAGGAGGAATCGAAATGGATACACGAAAAAAGATAAGAATTTTGAAGGGAATAGATGTGAAAAAGATTTATAAGCTGTTTGCAGCGCTTATTTTTTCCATGCTGTTCTGCACAACAAGAGCCTTTGCCGCAGGAACAGACCCTTTGGCGGCAATCAATAATCTCTCTACATTTGTGTTTGCGGCAATTAAGGCGGTCGGCGTGATTATCCTCGGCTGGGGTGTTGTGCAGATTGGCTTGGGAGTGCAGGGGCATGATCCAACACAGAAAAGTAATGGTTTTTTGTCATTCTTCGGGGGGCTGATTATTGCTTTTGCAAAGGAGATATTGGATTTGATTTTGTGATGGAGATAGTCGGTTTACAAAAATAAAAGAATTTCAAGCCTTGCGAGTGGAGTGTTGCGGATATTGGAGAAAGGCACTATAATAGATAAAAATGATATATTTTGGATAAATTGGGATTTGCATTTGGAGATATCGGTATATGAATAAGAGATAATCTAAAAAAAATAAGAAAAAATTGATTTTATTGATTCTTGAAAGAGTAGTATCTTCATTAGATAAAGATGGTAGAAAATATAAAGCTCGTGCACTACATATTCCATCTATAGAGCTTAAAACTGTAGGTAGAATGAATGGTTATAGAATAGAAATAAGATCTGCTCGTGAAGATAATCACAACTATGCGCATTTTCATGTTGCTAAAGGCACTGATGGTATGGCAAGTATCAGAATAGATCCTTTGGAAGTATTGGAATCGTCACTTCCTGGAAAGGATTTAAATAAAATTTTAGAATGGGCTCGAGAAAATAAAGAAATTTTAATAACTACATGGAATGAATTTCATGGATATCGAATTATAGTAGATTAAGAAATAATCTAATAGTTTTAAAATTCGACAATTACTGAGCCTTGTTATTTATAATAGCGGTAAAAAATCGGAATTTTGCAGGAGAAATTTATTATGAAAAATGAATTGATTTTGTTTGAAACGGCAGATAAGGAGATAAAACTTAATGTGTCTGTTAAAGATAGCACTGTATGGCTTAACAGAAATCAGTTAGCTGAGTTATTTGAAAGAGACGTGAAGACGATTGGTAAACATATTAATAATGCATTGAAAGAAGAATTAGATAATTCAGTTGTCGCAAATTTTGCGACAACTGCTTCAGATGGTAAAACTTACTGGGTAGAGCATTATAATCTGGATATGATTATTTCTGTTGGATACAGGGTAAAATCTAATCGAGGGGTGGAATTTCGTAAATGGGCGAATAAAGTCCTTAAACAATACATTATCCAGGGATATGCAATTAATGAAAAGAGATTGGAGGCATTGCAGCGTACAGTAAGTATACAAACTAAAATGTTGGCATCAACTCTGGAAGTGGAGGAAACAGATGTGTTGAAAGCAGTTAATTTGTATACAGAGGCTTTGATGCTATTAGATCAATATGACCATCAATCGCTAAATAAGCCAGAGGGAAATAAACCAATTTATAGGATAACATATGAAGAATGCCGTAGGATGGTAGATGCTATGGAAGATACATTTCATTCTGATGTTTTTGGCATTGAAAAAGAAGAAGGAAAAGTTGAGGGGATTTTAGCTGCAGTTTACCAGAGCGTTTTTGGAGGAGATGTTTATCCCTCGTTGGAGGAAAAAGCTGCTAACTTATTATATTTTATGATAAAAGATCATCCTTATGCCGATGGATGTAAGAGAATTGCTGCTTCATTGTTTTTGGAATTTCTAAATAAAAATAATTTTTTATATAAAGATGGAACAAAGCGAATAAGCGATGGAGCGATGGTTGCTATTACGTTGATGATCGCAGAGTCTAATCCGTTGGAAAAGGACATTATGGTTAATTTGGTAATGAATTTATTAGCAATATAGGATAAGCAGAAAGAGAGTAAAGTAAAGAATCTTTTGGCTCAGATGAGAAGAATGGGAATAATCACAACAGATTCCAAGAATCAGCAGAGGTCATCTTGGATACTTGTCAAGGAATTAAACAAGTAAGAAACAAATTTTATCCAAGATTTATCCAAGCTGATGAGAAAAAAACTTTAAAAACAAGGTTTTCCTTGGATAAGTTGAAATCGTCAAAGTTAAAAAACCAAGGTTTAACCAAGAAAGTTGACTTTACAGCATGTTGATACTTGGTTAAAAATCCTGAAGTATACAAACACAAAAATAGAAATTCCAGTTTATCGCATTCAAAAATATCTAAAAGAAATATTTAGAATGATATTCAAGAATCAATTCGGTAATAGGAAATCAGTATATGAGTGAACACGAGGTGGTGTAATTGAATGACAACTGGCTGATAGAAAGCCTGAAATGGACATTTGAATTTTGGAACAACAAACAAACGGAAATATGGCAGCTTGTCAGCACAACGCCCGAGGAATTTAAGGGCGGGGACATCTGGCGGTTGGCACTGACATTGAATGACGGACTAAAAGCAATCGGATACGGGCTTTTAGTCCTTTTCTTTGCTCTGAGCATCTGCAAAAGCACCATAAATTTCAGAGATTTACGCAGACCGGAACAGGGCCTGCGTTTTTTTATACGGTTCGTGCTTGCCAAAACAGCCGTAACCTACGGAATAGATTTAATGACGGCTATTTTCAACATCTGCACAGGAATTGTATCGGTGATTGCGGAGAAAATGGGAACGGCTGCGGCGGATATGGCATTGCCCGAAGAGCTGGAAACGGCAGTCAATGAGGTGGGATTTCTTGCAAGTATACCCTTATGGTTGGTAACGATATTGGGCTGTCTTGTAATTATCGTACTGTCCTTTGTGATGATACTGACGGTATATTCGAGATTTTTTAAGCTCTATATGTATACCGCCTTTGCGCCCATTCCCTTATCTTCCTTTGCAGGGGAAGCAACTTCTTTTATGGGAAAGGCCTTTATCAAAAGCTACATGGGGGTGT
>OHAX01001330.1_pt1 | contig 10557 bp, 6 predicted proteins | sample 1577261 | NCBI WGS metagenome assembly OHAX01 (sample SAMEA3541483, study PRJEB24748) | human gut metagenome | biome: human gut; feature: human-associated habitat; material: faeces | place: China | collected 2012 | reverse complement strand
ACGATAACGCTCGTGGAAAAGGTCCCCCTCGATTGCTTGACCAGCTGTCACCATGTCCCCTGCTAACAAGGCTGCAACAGCAACATTGGCAATCGAACTTGCTGCAACAGCTTCCTTGTAGGATAATTTCTTAGGCAAGACACCGCGGCTGTCTCGGGTACGTAATTCATAGTTTGGAATGTAAGCTAGAAAATCACACTCGGGGAAGTCTGCTACAATCGCTGAAACTTTCCCTTCAACAGAGCTCGCAACAACAAGATTTCCATAGATAGCTGGAGCCACATTGTCAGGATGTCCTTCAATCTTGGTCGCCAGCTGCAATTTGTCATGGTCAGATAAGTTGAGCTTGCCCAGTTGGTTGGCCAGTTCAATCCCAGCAACGATAACCGAGCTAGAAGAACCCAAACCACGCGCCAGGGGAACATCACTGATCATTTTCAAGCGTCTCGGTTGCAAGTCCGGCGCAATTTGCAAGGCAATCTTGAGCAAAAGATTACGCTCGTCATGTGGAATCCATTTACCAATCTGGTGTTCAATCAGCCACTCATCTCGTTCTTCACAGACCTCAATTTGAAGATACTTGGTAACAGCTACACCGACCGAATCAAAACCTGGCCCGATATTGGCACTGGTTGCAGGTACAATAATCTTCATCCTATTCTCCTAACACCTTGAAGGTATTCAAGAGGTCAAATTCTGAAGCTTTGGCCAACTCAGCTGAAACATTCTCAAGTTGTGCTTTATTAATCTTATGAGTGATAATCACTACACGTGCCTTGTCACCCTCTTTGCCATCTTGGAGGATTTGCTTGAAGGAAATATCTTGAGCATTAAAGATTTCAGCAAGTTTCAAGACCTGACCTTTTGAATCTGGTGCCAAGATTGAGAAATAGTAGTTTGCTTTAACATCTTCTGGATTTGCCAAGACAAGTTCACGGCTGTATTCGTTGAAGTCTTTACCGATGGTACCATCATTCAAGCGACGAACGATACGGACAATATCTGCTACAACACTTGTTGCAGTTGGTTTTTGACCCGCACCTGGTCCGTAGTACATAGATTCACCGATGCCAATAGATTCTACAAAAACAGCGTTCATTACCCCATTCACACTGGCAAGTGGATGTGCTTTAGGAAGGAAGGTTGGAGTTACTTCCGCAGCAATACCTGAAGGAGTTTCCTCGATAGAACCTACCAATTTCACTACATAGCCGAGGTTTTGGGCAACAGCTACGTCTTCTGGTGTAATATTGCGGATTCCCTTGTGGGCTACATCGTCAAAGGTAACCTTCATTCCAAAGGCAAATTGGCTCAAAATGACCATCTTGTAGGCTGCATCAATCCCATCTACGTCATTTGTAGGGTCGCTTTCTGCAAATCCCAGTCTTTGAGCTTCAGCCAAAGCGTCATCATAAGACCAGCCTTCTTCGACCATTTTGGTCATCATAAAGTTAGAAGTTCCGTTAACGACACCAAGAACACGCGTGATTTTGTCAGAAGCCAGCGAATTTGCCAACGTACGAAGAATTGGAATCCCACCAGCTACTGCTGCTTCATAGTAGAGCGCCACATTGTGCTCTTTAGCGATTTCTAGCAATTCTGCGCCATGGACAGCCAAAAGATCCTTGTTAGCAGTAACAACATGTTTCCCGGCTTCCAAGGCACGAGTGATAAAGGTCTTAGCAGGTTCAATACGCCCCATCAATTCCACTACAATCGTAATGTCCTGATCTGATAAAATATCATCTACATTGGTTACAAAGTTAAAGTCATTCCCTGCTACAAGCAAGCGGTTCTTTTCGTCTTCATCCTTGACCAATACCTTGGCTACTTCAATCTCTGAATGAGCTGATTGGAAGATTTTTTCTCCATTTTCCTTTAGGAGGAATGGTACACCACTTGCAACGGTACCAAATCCAAGTAAAGCAATTTTAACTGTCATGTTTGTCTCCTAGAAATTTTCTGATATAGTCATTATAACAGAATTTTGTGAAAATTCCTATTATAGTAAATCACTATTTCAGTCTGGTAAAGAAAAAACGAATCCCATGATTCGTCTTTCCTGATAAATGAAAATTAATTTTAAAAATCTATGAATGAATCTTTTGAAGACCAAGGACTGCATCATGGTTAATCAAGATGTGACCATATTCTTGCAAAACTGAACGGCTGATATCACTATCATCTGCAAATTCACGCATACGGGCCAAAAGCCAGGCTGGATATGGACTAGGATGGTTTTCCACATCAACTAAGATTGTCAAATAATAGTGTCCGTTCATCTTGTAGAGTTCAGATGTTTCCATCTGGTAGTTAACCGTCTTTGCAAAAGCAACTAGGTCAGAAAGGCTTGCAAAACGCAAGATATAGTAGATATAAGGTTCCTTCTTGCTCTCCGTCTCCTTGTCTGCCTGCTCTTGCTCTTCTTCTTTAGCTTCTACCTGTTCTAGAGATTGGTTAGCCTCAATATCGTCCTTGGTCTTGTCTGCAATTCTCTTTTCCAGAGTTTTGAGAAATTCATCCGGTGACATTTGGGCTAATTCTTCCATGTCTGGTAAATCCACCAAATCTTCAAAATCTAGATTCTGGTCAATCTTGGACTTGGTCACAAAGACATCCACCTTATCAGGTTTTGGCGTCACACGGAAACTCAGCATGCCACTGTCCAAGAAATTGTCTGGCATTTCCAGTTCATCTAAAATAGCATAGAAAAACTCTTCTGTTTTTTCCTGAGGAACGAGAAAGTCTGCAATCTCCATTCCTCGATCCATCAAATCATCTAAAGTCATCGTGATTTTCAGTGTTGTATCACTAATTTGTTTCATCTTCATATCTAGTAACCTCATACTTTCAGTCTATCTATTATACTAGATTTTTACGATTTTATCAAAAGAATAAAGCGAGAATGTGATATAATACTAGATATGATTTTAGATTTAAGAAAGAAAGTTCAATGAAAAATATAAAAGTAAATGCCTTGGCCAGCTTGCTGGTCAATATTCTCAATATCGTTTTTCCACTGATAACCAACCCTTATCTGACGCGGATTCTCAGCAAATCCAATTACGGTTATTTCAATACGGCCAATACCTGGGCTAGCTTTGTTATTCCACTAGCTGCCTTTGGGATATACAACTACGGGATTCGAGCTATCAGTAAGGTCAAGGATGACAAGAATAAAATCAACTACGTCTTTTCTAAGTTGTTTTATATCTCGGTTTTTACCTCTCTCCTGACCACTGGTATCTACTTCCTCATTATCTTCTTTGACACCAGCATTGAGAATCTGAAAGTCCTCTACTACATCCTAGGGGCCCAAGCACTCTTCCAATTTCTCAATATCGAATGGATGAACGAGGCTTATGAAAACTATGCCTTCATCCTCTACAAAACGTTAATTATTCGAATTACCATGCTAGTCGCTATCTTCGCCTTCGTTAAAACGGCAGATGATATCGTTCCTTATGCTATCGTTATGACAGCGACCACTATCCTCAACTACCTGCTCAGTTTTCTTTGGATTAAGAGGGAAGTTTCTTTTGTTAAAATTGGATTCGTCGAATTAGCTAAAGCTTCTAAACCGCTCTTCACTATGCTTCTCTTAGCAAACGCTAATATGCTTTATACCTTGCTAGATAGAATGTTTATCACCAAGGGACCGGATGAAAACTATATTTCCTATTATACAATTGCCTATAGTATCGTCATGCTGATTGCCAGTGTCTTGAGTGGAGCTATCAACGTCAGTATTCCGCGCCTTGGCTACTATCTCGGTAAAAAGGATTACAAGTCCTACAATTATCTCGTGAATCAAGCGGCATCCTTATTCTATTTCCTTATGGTTCCAACTAGTATTGGGATTATGATATTGGGACGGTACGCAACTGTTATTTATTCTTCTGAAAAGTATCTTGAAGCAGGTATCGTAACCAGCGTCTTCGCTTTTCGTACCATCATCTGGGCTATTGAATTGATTCTTGGTAAACAGATTATCTTTATCAATGACCATGAAAATCGTTTAACTGCCTTCTACTTCCTCGGTGGTGGCGCCAATATACTATTAAATAGCATCTTGTATTTCAATAATATTTTTGCACCTGAGTATTACATCGCTACGACCATTATCGCAGAAACTATCGTAGTTTTACTTGAAATTCATTTTATCAAGAAACATCAACTGATTAGTTTAAAAGAAATTTTTATAACCTTAACACGTTATGGCCTCATATCCCTTGGTTTTATCCCAATCTTCTATGTTTTCAAAATGATTTTCCAAATCAATTCCTACACAGTAAACTTCAATATGATTCTCATGGTTCTTTCCACCGTAGCAACTTGTGGTATCTATTATCTCTTGGCCCTCTTTATCGCCAAAGACAAAACACTCCACTATGCACTGAACCTTGTACTTGCTAAATTAAAACGAAATTAAAAAATCCCCTACTGATAAATTAGTTGCCAGTAGGGGATTTCTTCTTTATTCTTTTTCCTTCTTTTCAGAAGCGTTGGTTTCTAGGTTTGAATCTTGTTTAGATTGTTCAACAATAGAGGAATTAGATTCTTGTTTCTGTTCTGGCTTAACTGCCTCGCTATTTACAGCAGCAACAGCCTGTTTCCAGATACCTTCTTTGTTTACTTTATAACCATCAGGTGTTGTTGCGTTCTTCAATAGAGAACCATCAGCTTGGAAATAGTACCAATTACCATCAAGCTGTTTCCAACCCGTTTGCATAGCTCCTGATTCATCAAAGTAATAATGATCACCATTTACTTTATGAAGACCAACCAACATGATGCCATCTTCAGGATTTAGATAATACCAAACGCCTTTGTCTTTTATCCAACCAGTTTTCATGGCACCGTTTGATTCAAAGTAACGGTAATGATTATCAGACCATTTCCAGCCAGTTTGCATGGCTCCAGATCTGCTAAAGTAATATTGCTTACCATCTACTTGATGAAGGCCGACCAGCATAATGCCTTCTTTTCCTTCAAGATAGTACCAAGCATCACCATCTTTCAACCAACCAGTTTGGACTGCGCCAGACGTAGCGTAATAATGCCAAGAATCATTTGACCACTGCCATCCAACTTGCATAGTACCTGCAGAGCTGAAGAAATAGTTCTTACCGTCAATTTCTTTAGAGCCTACAGCCATGATGCCTGTTTCTGGATCCAAATAATACCATGATTCATTATCTTTCAACCAACCAGTTTTCATAACTCCAGAACTTGCAAAATAGTTCCAGTGACCATCAACAAAGGCCCAGCCTGTTTGCATGGCACCACTAGCATTCAAATAGTAACGAACACCATTGATATCTTGTCTGCCAGTTAACATGATGCCATCTTTATCCAGATAATACCATGTTTCCTGATCCTTGACCCAGCCAGTTTTCATAGCTCCAGAACTTGCAAAATAATTCCAGTGACCATCAACAAAGGTCCAGCCAGTTTGCATGACACCTTCTTGATTAAAGTAGTACGTGCTTCCATTAATATTCTTTTTACCGACAGTCTTTAGCCCATCCTCATCATAGAAATACCAATCTGAATCAATCTTTTGCCAAGTTGAAGGCTTACCTGCTGCTTGGAGTGCACCACTTTCGCTAAAGAACATCTTCTTGCCATTATAGACTTGATGTCCTGTTAGCATCTTCCCATCTGCCGCAAAGAGATACTTTTTCCCTCCAATTTCAGAGAGCTCGCTAAATCGTCTAGCACCATTTGATTGGATATAATACCAAGAGTCATCTAGTTTGAACCAACCACCAGTTTGCATTTTACCATTTTGGTTCAGATAGTAATCATTCCCTTTGGCATTTTCTCCCCCGTCGTCGTTAAGATGAAGCCAGCGACCTGCTTGCATTTGTCCTTTTCCGTTAAAGAAATAAGTGGCTCCGCCAATCTCTCTCCAGCCGATAGCCATTTCTCCGTCAGTCAAACGATATTTCCAATAACCATCTTCTTGATACCATTTTTCGTCAACTACAGGGATATCAGGGAAGGTATTTGAAACATTAGCAAATCCTTTATCGCTAATATCAAAAACGGTAGCATCTTGAGTTTGGCTAGCAGCATGAAGAACCTGAATATTTTTCTTCTGAAGGTATTCTCTGGTTGAAGCAACATTAATATCTCCACCAGTTGTCTGAATAACCATTTTTGGTGATAAGTTTTCAAGGAAATTAATCGTATTTGAAATTGTCGCATCATAATGGTGGTTCCATTTCATCATATCAACCTTGCCGATAACTGGACCTAACTTATCTTCTGCTCCCTCGGCATTATCCAAATCTCCACCAAGATAGATTCTCTTTCCTGCCACAGTCACCACTGAAACAATGGAGTTGGAGTTATCATCTCGAACTCTTTTCAGATTCCCATCAGCATCATATTCATTCTTATAGTTATAGAGTTGGATATCCATATCACCTAATTTAAAGTGACTATCCTCATCTGTAATATTCTGAATAAGAGTAACCCCTCGTTTTTGAGCCGCTCTCAAAGCATTATCATAATTAAAAAGATTATCCCAAAGTCCCCAGTGTGAGGTGATCCGATCATCTGAATATTTTTTCAGATAAAACTTATCAACTTGATAACGATTAAGTATCTCATCTGCTCCGCCGATATGATCACTATGGACATGAGTTCCTAGAATAAAATCTAATTTTTTTACACCTATTTGATCCAGGTGGCGAATCAAGCGATCTTCCAATACTTGATTATTTCTCATGGAAATTCCCCAGCGGCTTGGATAGCGTGGGTCACTCCCATCAGGGAAATCATAGTCTTCTCCCATATCAATCAAAGCATAATGGCCATTACTTTCCAGAAGGATGGCATCACTTCCAGATTTTGCTTTAGTATTTATGAAATGGATACGATTGCCCGAACCTGCAGAGATAGTATCTGCATCTACTCCTTGCGATAACTGAATCAGTAATAGAAAGAATGCGAGAACACTATATCTAACTGATTTTAATAACCATTTATTTTTCACCTTGAACACTCCTTTATCTTAAACAATAAGCAACTTTTACTAATCTAATCAATCCAGTAGTTTTTATCCCCTCCTGGAACTTGTTGCTCAATAGGGGGTGGAGTCATATAGTTTTCTCCAAATTCGTAGACAAGTATTTCATGGTATTTTCTCGGAACCTTGACCACAATGTTTTCATAAGGTATATCAATCAAATCATAGAGCCATTCTTTTTTTATACCATCTGGATAATAAGGATCATAGATAGTACAAGTAAGATCTGTTGCTTGATCCACACTATACCTCAAAGCAAGACTCTCTAATTTTTGATTCCATAGCTGAGGGGAAGTTAAGCGGAAAATAGCTGATCCCATATAACGAGGGAGGTTTTTAAGTCCACCATTCTCAGACTTGATCCCTTTAAAATTCAAAGAAGAAAGTCGAACGAAATATTTGTAGAGTTTCATTTTCTTACGGTCACTTTCCTGTGTTACAACACCATCATATGGAAAAATGTCAACGCAAGTTCCCAATACGACCGTTGGGTCTACGAGGTTAGCATCTCGACGTGTCCTTACATCATAGACTCTCATATAACTGTATGGATATCCCTTTGTTTCTCTGAATGAAATCAATTTATAGTAGGGATGATTTTCATTTTGTAAAACCTTATACAGTTTTTCAAATTCATCACGCGCTAAGGAAATATCTGTATCATCATCCCAAGGGATGAATCCTTTATGGCGTACAGCTCCTAGTAAGGTTCCAAAATCAATAAAGTATTTGATTTGATGTTGTTCACAAAGCTCATGTAGATACTTTAAAATATCCAATTCTACTTGTTTGATTTCTTCAAGAGTTAAAGTTCTTTCAGACATAGGTTTTATTCTCCTAAATTTGACTATATTTTTAAACGTTTCTTAATTTCAATCTCGTCATTTAGACCTTTTAATAATCTTCCACAATTTAAAATCATGATGAGATACTCTTTGTTCAACCGGTGGCAATTGCATATAGTCTCCGTAGTCTGAGGTCAAAATTTCATGATAATTTTTTGGAATGGTAAATTCCTTACCTTCAAATGTTCCAGTAGTAGCTTGTTCCAGCCATTCACGTCTCCACACTGGTTTGTTCATATCTTTGTAGATAAGATAATCCACTTGCTCATAATCTGAGACTTTATGGGATTTTGCAAGCTCTTCAATCTGGGCAACGTATTTGTTCGTATTGGTAAAATAGAAAATAATAACTGACACATAGCGTAGCAGTGAATTCAGTACACTTTTCGTATTAGTAATGCCTTTAAAGGTGTAGCAACTCAATTGACGTTTCTTTATCAGTTTCGTCATCTTGTTTTTAAATTCTACGTCATCCTCGTAGCCATCTACAGGGAAAATATCTACATATATCCCCATATTTGAATCGATGCGAACATCTTCTTCCAACAAGTAGGTATGGTTATCCTGCACTTTCATGAAGGGATAGACATAGTTGAGATTATTTTTATAAGACATGACCTCGTAACGTTCATCAGGGTTAGCGATAAGGTAGTCTTGCAACTTTTCATAATCTTCTCGTAACATGCAGATATCCATGTCATCATCCCAAGGGATAAATCCTTGATGGCGAACAGCACCAATTAGACTTCCATATGCCAAGAAATACTTAACCCCAATTTTCTGACAAACATCATGAATATACTCCATGATTCCAAGTTCCATCTGTTGAATTTCACTGACATCTGTTACTTCTTGATACCGAATTCCTTCATCCTGTTTGCAGACTACAAGTCCATAGCCAATCGCTAGCCAGAAGATGATATTAATAAAGTTGGTTGAATACATAATCTGACTTTCAAATAATTGACCAAGCAAGATACCGAAGAAAAGAATCATGATCAATTTATCAGTATTTTTCTTGGAAACAATCAAATAAGTTAAAAAGCGCTTGATGACATAAGCCAGTACAAGAAGGAAGAATGCTAAGCCTAGAACTCCCGAACTGACAAATATGGTCACAAAAATGTTATGGAAATTCCCACCGATAAGAGAGTTTTGAATCTCAAATTTACTGAAATATTCTGTGTAGTAATCTGGAACATTTCGTACACCATAACCAAAAATTGGTTTCGTACTTCCCATCTTGATGGCATTTTTCCAGATATAGGTTCTACCACTTGGTGTTGTTTCAATCAGATGGAGCTCACCGTTCTTCTTAGTGACAGACGAATCTGTTTCAGCATAGGATTGTCCTTTGTTTAAATCTAAGACAGTCGCAGTTTCAGATGAAATGTAGATTGAAGTTACATAGCTTAATCCTATATTAGTTGCAGTAATCAGCAAACCAGCAACTATAAAAGTGAGGAATCGTTTAACGATACTTCCTCTAGTAGCAAAGAAACTATAGAGTCCAATCATGAGAAGTAAAGAAAGTAAGGCTCCTCGACTTTGCATCGTAGCGAAGTAAACTAATTGAATCACATTGTTCAGTTTAAGATAAACAGAATATTTACTTCCTTTATGGATCAAATACATAGCTAAAATAATGCTAATGTATGAAAATATTGCACTAGCATTTGGATTGACAATCCCCCACAGACGTCCATTCATGACACCATAATAATAAGATTGTTCGCCAATCTTAAATAGGATAAGGACTCTACTTACTAATAAACCAAACGCAAAAATTGCTGAAGAAAAAGATACAATTTGAACCGTATAGGCAATCCAGTCAACTAATTTTTTAAGTTGCCCTGATTGTAACATGGTAAATAATAAAACATAGGTTACCATAAAAAGTATTTCAATCACATTTCCAATCAAATGTCCCGAGCGATTGAAAATAGCAGATAGCAGATGGCTTCCAGCTAAGAGTCCAAATAAGGATAGAAATTTACGATCTACTGTGATTTCTTTCCACTTAAACAATAAAGTATAGCAAATATAAAGCACTACAATCGCTGACAATCCCTTATAGAGGGGATTTGCTATCTTATAAACCAGTGAACTCATACTTAAAATCGAAATGAAAACAAATAGATACGCAATCCATAGTTTTGATTTTTCAAAGTATTCATCCATTTTTGAAAAATTCATTTTCAACTCCTTCTCATGATATTAGTTTTTTAATCCAACAATTTTCTTATATAGCCATGGAGAAATGACAAGTGATAGGATAGCTATCTTGCGAAAAGTAGTGAAATAAGCATCCTTCCATATTTCGCGTCGGTGCTGAACAATCCAATTCCTCAGCTCGGCTTTCTCCTTTTGATACTCTTCACGTGAAGTAAAGATAATTTTATCGTAAACTGTAATGTACGACCAACATTCTCTATTTATTAATTCGTATTTTAAATTAGGGAAGGCTTGTGAAACTTGAGCAATTATTTGCTTATAAACTTCTATTGTATCAAATACATATCGATTAACAGATGTCGTTGCACTTCCCTCACGATGATCATAATAATAAACAGGTTTGTCAATAAATACGCAACTGCATCTTGTCTTTAGTAGCAATTCAGTTAAAATATTTGTCGGATAAACGAGGTTTTGAATACTTCTCCTGTATCTGTA
>OHAX01001328.1_pt1 | contig 10572 bp, 7 predicted proteins | sample 1577261 | NCBI WGS metagenome assembly OHAX01 (sample SAMEA3541483, study PRJEB24748) | human gut metagenome | biome: human gut; feature: human-associated habitat; material: faeces | place: China | collected 2012 | reverse complement strand
TGCGCCTGCTGGAGCGGATTAACGGCCAGGGGACAACGGTGCTGGTGGTTTCCCATAACCAGGAGCTGGTAAGGAGCATGCACAGAAGGCAGGTGGTGCTGCGCAGAGGACAGGTGGCCAGGGACCTTGCAAGGGAGGCAGCGGCATATGGGTATTAGGACATTGCTCTACCTGTTCCGTCTGGGGCTTAAAAATCTGTGGCATCACAGAGTGTATACGGCGGCGTCTGTCATTACCATGTCGGCCTGTATTTTTCTGTTCGGCCTGTTTTATCTGGCGGCAGCCAATGTGGACAGCATGGTAAAAAAGACAGAGCAGGAAGTCTATGTGGCTGTGTTTTTTGATGAGGGAATACTGCCGGAGCGGGTGGAGGAGATAGGAAACCTGATTCAGAGCCGTCCGGAAGTGCTGCGGACCGTGTATGTGTCGGCAGACGAGGCCTGGAGCGGGTTTAAAGAGAAATATTACGAGAATGCGGAGGCATTGGACGGAATCTTCGAAACGGATAATCCGCTGGCTTCCAGTGGGAACTACCAGGTATATATTGACCGGATAGGCAGCCAGGAAGGCTTTGTGGAGTATGTGCAGAGCATTGAAGGCGTGAGGAAAACCACCCATTCAGCGGATACGGTCATGGCGCTTTTAAAGCTGCGCCAGGGGGCGGCCCGCCTGATTGCGGGAAGCGCGGTGCTGCTGGTACTGATATCAGTGCTGCTGATTCACAATACCCTGTCTGTGGGCATTGAGGCCCAAAAGGAGAAAACAAGGGTCATGCGCCTTATGGGAGCGCGGGAAGGCTTTGTGAAAATTCCTTTTATGGCGGAGGCTGTTGTTATGGGAGCGGCAGGAGTGGTTATCCCGCTGATTCTTCTGATGTGGCTGTACCGTTGGGGACTTGCCTTTGCCGTTTCCGGTCTGAATGGTCTGGGCAGCCTGAGAGGACTGGAGTCCGGGCTTCTCACCGAGGCCCAGGTATTTCCCGGACTTATCCGTGCATCCGTACTTCTGGGGATTTTTACAGGGGTTGCGGGAGGATTGTCTGTTATGGGGAAGTTGAAGCGCAGGAAGAAAGAGCGTTGATGTGTGCGGTTTCATATAATGGGGATTTAATATAATAAAGCAGGATTTCCGCCCTTTGGAAGGGAGGGAAATCCTGCTTTATTATTACTTTTTATTTGGGCCTGCTGATATTGCGCTGCGGCGGACATTACGGGGATCAATTCCGGCTTTCCGTATTCTGTCTCCCGGCCTCATCCTGCCGCGCCAGCCACTCCGCAAAATATGGTTTAATGACGCTGAAGGGAGCCGGGCCTATATCCAGAAGGAAACGGTTGAATTCCATGTTGGTATAGCGGCTGCCAAGGGTTTTCTTGGCCTCGCGCTGCATGCCCAGGATTTCCAGGTAGCCCACATAATACTCCAGGTAATTGGCCGGATTCTCCGCAATGTCATAATAGATGGTGGTAATAACAGAGGAATCGCTGATGCGGAAGTAGTGGTTTAAATAGTCCTCCACCTGCTTGATATCCCAGCCCTCATAGTGGATATTCACATCCAGAATAGCGTACAGGGCAAGGGTGAAGGCGGCATTGTGCTGAAGCAGCTCTCCCAGGTCCGGGTCCAATCCGTTGTTCAGGCTGTAGGAATAGTATTCCACATAGGTGGCCCAGCCTTCTGAATAGCTGCTGAAGCTCAGGAGCTTGCGCAGGTTGCAGGTGTTATGTTTGTTGAAATAGAGGGTTTGGTACATGTGGCCGGGATAACCCTCATGGGCCAGGGTGGAGTACAGGTTCCTGGCGGTATTGGTGCTTCCGTTGTTGATGTAGATGGAATTGTCCTGGGGGCGGTCAATGGGCACGGTCAGGTAGAAGGCCGGGCTCAGGGTGGCCTCCAGGGCAGCGGGCACATTTTTAATGCTGCATGTGTAATCCTCGATGGCCGGGAAATCCTTTGCGCACTGTTTCCTCAGGTCCTCCAGAATCTGGTTGGGATCGGTGAGGGCGAAGGAGTAGGAGTACAGTTTTTTTGCCAGGGTGGGATTTTCGGTCAGCAGCTCATCCATGGCAGTCAGGTCATCCATCATCTGATCGCTCATGGCTTTTTTCAGGGCAGGAATATCCTGATAGGAAGTGCCGGTATATGCGTTCACCAGGTACTGGTAATATTTCTTGCCCTGGGGGAAGTAATACAGCCCTTTATCATTGGTTCCGGTGCCTTTTAGGGGAGTCAGCCCCTCGATCAGCTTCTGGTATGCGGGCACGAAGTGTTCGTCAATGGCAGTATGGTTCCTGGCAATGAAATCCTCCTTTTCCTGCTTTGTCAGTCCCTCCACCTGCTCCAGACGCTCCGCAAATGTTTCCGCCATGAAGCTGTGGTCCGCGTCCAGAAGATAGGCGTTGCAGGAATTGAGGATACGGTCGATGACCGTGTCGCACAGCCCCAGCCCGGCATCGGTTTTTTCCTTCTCAAAGGCAATGATGCTGTCATAGTAGGTGTCAATGGAGGACAGGAGGGAAAGGTAATCCTCCACATCCTGTTTACTGTAAAATACATACTCGGACAGAAGTATGGGAAGCTGCGCCTGTATGCCCAGGGAGGAGGAAAGAGGCTGGTCGTAGAGCTCCAGTCCTTCACTGTCCAGCATGGTATTTAAATAGGATGACAGGATGTTGTATGTGAGCAGCTGGTCCTCACGAAGCAGGCGGCTGTCTATATCATTTAATTGTACTTTCAGGGATTTTGCATCATTAAGAGCCTGTTTACTGTCCTCCAGGGATACGGTTCCCAGGGTTTTATCGTAGTCAGTGATGCCGTAGGCGGCCGGATTGGCCAGGGTGTAGTGAAGCGTGATAAGGGAATTGTCAACTTCGTCCAGGAACAGGTCGTTGGTCAGCTGGTCAAAGGACGCCTGGGCATCAATGGTTTTCTTCTCATATTGTTCATAGGACTGGGTACTTTCCTGGGCAGCGGATTCCTTTGCCAGAGGAGCGGATGCCTGAGGACGCGCAGGCGCCACGCATCCAGCTGTCAGGCAGATAACCAGAAGCAGGGATAAAAGATATTGTAAAAATATTGTTTTTCGTTGTCTCATTCTAAACAAATCCTCCATTGGGGTGTCTGCTGCATTTTTATTACGACATTATATAGTATATGAGCGGAAATTACAACTTATGAGCCGTGAAAAAACTGGCAGGGCCTTCCAAAGAGGGAAAAAACAGGGGGCACGTCTTGACGAACATGGGGGAAACGCTTATACTTAAAACTATTAAAATAAGCGGATTGGGCGCTGCGGCCGCCGGAGCATTTTTATGAACTGCTCTGCCCCGGCTCTTTGTTTCCGCTCAGAAAAAGAGGGAATTAATCATATGTGTCAGGATTGTAAAAAGCCATATTATATTACCACGGCCATTGCCTATGCTTCCGGCAAGCCGCATATCGGCAATACCTATGAAATCATTCTGGCTGACAGCATAGCCAGATATAAGAGGGAGCAGGGATATGACGTGTTCTTCCAGACAGGTACGGACGAGCATGGACAGAAGATTGAAGAAAAGGCTGAGGCAGCAGGTGTTACTCCCCAGGAGTTCGTGGACAAGGCAGCTGCTGAGATAAAGCGGATTTGGGATTTGATGAACACTTCCTATGATAAGTTTATCCGCACCACGGACCAGGACCATGAGGCCCAGGTGCAGAAGATTTTCAAGAAGCTTTACGACCAGGGCGATATCTATAAGGGATATTACGAGGGGCTGTACTGCACTCCCTGCGAGTCCTTTTTCACTGAGTCCCAGCTGGTGGACGGCAAGTGTCCGGACTGCGGACGCGAGGTAAAACCTGCCAAGGAGGAGGCGTATTTCTTCCGCATGAGCAAGTACGCTCCCAGGCTGATCGAGTATATCAATGAGCATCCGGAGTTCATCCAGCCCGTATCCAGGAAGAATGAGATGATGAACAACTTCCTTCTTCCGGGACTTCAGGATTTATGCGTGTCCAGGACCACCTTCAGCTGGGGCATCCCCGTTGATTTTGACCCGAAGCATGTGACCTATGTATGGCTGGATGCCCTGACCAACTATATCACCGGTATTGGTTATGATTGTGACGGCAGCAGTACAGACCAGTTTAAGAAGTACTGGCCCGCTGACCTTCATCTGATTGGCAAGGATATCATCCGATTCCACACCATCTACTGGCCCATTTTCCTGATGGCCCTGGATGTGCCCCTTCCCAAGCAGGTATTTGGCCATCCATGGCTGCTGCAGGGCGACGGTAAGATGAGCAAGTCCAAGGGCAACGTGCTCTACGCAGATACCCTGGTGGATTTCTTTGGCGTGGACGCGGTGCGCTATTTCGTGCTTCATGAGATGCCGTTTGACAATGACGGCGTCATTTCCTGGGAGCTGATGGTGGAGCGCATGAACTCCGACCTGGCTAATATACTGGGCAACCTGGTAAACCGCACCATCTCCATGAGCAACAAGTATTTTGACGGCGTGGTCTGTGACAAGGGTGTCTGCGGGGAAGCGGACGAGGATCTTAAGAAGGTAGTGCTGGAGGAAGTGAAGAAGGCTGATGCCAAGATGGAGCAGTTGCGTGTGGCAGACGCCATGACGGAAATCTTTAATATCTTCAGAAGATGCAACAAGTATATTGATGAGACAACACCCTGGACACTGGCCAAGGATGAGAGCCAGAAGGACAGGCTTGCCACCGTGCTCTATAACCTGACAGAGGCCATTGCCATCGGAGCATCCCTTCTGTACTCCTTTATGCCGGAGACAGCTGAAAAGATCCTGGCACAGATTCATACGGGCAAGCGTGAACTGTTCCAGATGGATGCCTTTGGATTATATCCAAACGGACAAAAGGTGACGGATAAGCCGGAGATTCTCTTTGCCCGCATGGACATCAAGGAAGTGCTGGAGAAGGTGGAAGCCATGCATGGGGCTGAGGCAGCAGACCAAAAACAGGCAGGCGGCCAGGACGGATCCTCTGATAATGCAGAGGACAGCGGCATTGACCTGGAGGCCAAGCCGGAGATAACCTATGATGATTTTGCGAAGCTTCAGTTCCAGGTGGGGGAAATCATCAAGTGCGAGGCAGTTCCCAAATCCAAGAAGCTCCTTTGCTCCCAGGTAAAGATTGGAAGCCAGGTGCGTCAGATTTTAAGCGGCATTAAGGCTTACTACTCTCCAGAAGAGATGGTGGGCAAAAAAGTTATGGTAGTGACCAACTTAAAGCCGGCCAAGCTGGCAGGCATGGTGTCTGAGGGTATGATTCTCTGCGCAGAGGACGCAGAGGGCAGCCTGGCACTTATGACGCCGGAGAAAAGTATGCCGGCAGGAGCCGAAATCTGCTGATGGTTCGGTTAGCTGTGAGACATTAAAAAGAATATGATGAATACCGGACAGGAACCGTGGAAAGCGTGTGCTTTTTATGGCTGCCCGGAAGGCAGGAGCGGGCGGTGATGACCTGCTCCTGTTTTTAAATCAGGCGTATTTTGCATGATTAACTGGAAATGGAGGGGATTATGAGGATACTGAGCATAACAGCCCAGAAACCCCACAGCACGGGGAGCGGTGTTTATCTTACCGGCCTGGTAAAGGGTTTTGCCGCACTGGGGCATGAACAGGCCGTGGTGGCAGGGGTCTATGAGGAGGACGAGATGCATTTTCCCGAAGGGACCCGGGTCTATCCGGTATATTACAAAACAGAAAGCCTGCCCTTTCCCATCGCGGGTATGTCGGATGAGATGCCTTATGAGAGCACCATATACAGCCGGATGACAGAGGATATGGTGGACGTATTCAAAATGGCATTTCTGGAGAAAACAAGGGAGGCAGTGGAATGCTTCCGGCCGGATTTGATTCTGTGCCATCATCTGTATCTGCTTACGGCAGTGGTGCGGGAGGCATTTCCCCAATATAAAACAGCAGCCATATGCCATGGCACAGGCCTGCGCCAGGTAAAGAAGAACAGCCTTGAACGGGACTATATTCTGGCTCACATAAAGGAATTGGATAAGGTGTTCTGCCTTCACAGGGAACAGAGGGAAGAAATCAGCCGGATATACGGCGTGCCGGGAGAGCGGCTGGAAGTGATTGGAAGCGGATTTGATGATTCCATTTTCCGCTATATGCCGGTTCAAAAGGAGAATGGGGTCAAGCGGCTGATTTACGCCGGAAAGCTGTCTGAGAAGAAAGGTGTCATGAGTCTGCTGCGGAGCCTTACGTATCTGGAACAGCTGCAAAGAAAGGATGGGGAGCAGCAAGGACAGGGCATAGGACAGCCCGCGGCTCCTATGAAAATAGAGGTATGGCTGGCCGGGGGATATGGAAACCAGCTGGAGTATGAAACCATTAAGAAGCTGGCGGACCAGTCCCCTTACCCGGTGAAATTCCTTGGAAGGCTGGACCAGCCCCAGCTGGCAGAACGGATGAATCAGGCGGATGTTTTCGTGCTCCCGTCCTTTTACGAGGGTCTGCCTCTTGTGGTGATAGAGGCTCTGGCCTGCGGTCTGCAGGTGGTCTGCACAGACTTGCCGGGGGTCAGGCCCTGGCTGGAGGAAAATATCGGAACATGTGCCGTGAAATTTGTGCCCCTGCCAGCCATTGTAAATGCGGATGAGCCAGTTGAACAGGAGCTTCCGCAGTTTGAACGGCGCCTGGCTGAGGCGATAGCTGAAAGCCTGGGAGCGGATGGCAGCAGGCAGGGAGTGGATAGCAGCAGGCAGGGACCGGATAGCAGGCCGCCGGAAACACCGGGCGGAGAAAGTTTGGCCGCAGCGGGTCCGTCCATAGCATCCCCGCTGCCTGATTTGAGCCGCATATCCTGGACAGGCATAAGCAAAAAGATATTAGAATCCTGCAATCTTATATAAATCCCCCAAAATCTGGATGAAAATGGGAGAACCATACCCTGTTTCCTGGAAAAATCGACCTAAAGTGGGAGAAACTTGCAATTTTCGCCATTTTGGAGTATGATGAAAGGAAATTAAAACATGAGGGGGCTATAAAGCCCGAAAGAGGGTACGATATGGGTAGAGGACGCAGCCGCGGGCCATACGGCGGCCGCCGACAGGGGCTTACGGGAAACCAGCTGAAGATTCTGGGAATTGTGGCAATTCTAATTGATAATATAGGAGCAGTGGTGATTCAGGGAGGGATTCTTCATGGAACAGACAGTGCTCTTTATCATGCAGTGCTGCTGACGCCTTCCGGGCATTACTGGGTGATAGCAGGACAGGTCTGCCGTTATGTGGGGAGACTGGGGTTTCCTATCCTGGCATATCTCACGGCAGAGGAATTTGTGCGCACCAGGGACCGCCGGTGGTACGCCGTCAGGATGCTCCTGTTTGCCCTGTTGTCTGAAGTGCCCTTTGATTTGGCTGTGTACCATACCATGTATTATCCCCACTATCAGAATATGATGTTTACCCTGTTTGCCGGGGTGCTGGTTATGGCTGTCATGGAGTCCACCCAGAATCCGTGTTTGAAGGCAGGGGCTCTGGCAGCGGGATGCGCGCTGTCTTGGGTGCTGCAGTTTGATTATAATGTGGTGGGAGTCCTGTTCATAGCTGCCATGTACTGGTTCCGCCGCAGTGATACGGCCCAGGTGGTTGCGGGAGTGGCAATCTGCGCAGTGGAGAGCATCAGCTGCTATTGTGTGTCAGCCTTGTCTTTTGCGCCTATTGTATTGTATAATGGAAGGCGGGGGGCATTTCAGCTTAAATATATGTTCTACGTGTTTTACCCGGTACATTTTCTGGTGCTGTACGGTGTGAGCATGTGGATTGCAAAAGGAGTTTAAAATCATGATATTTGACACACATGCCCATTATGATGATGAGGCATTTGACGGGGACCGGCCGGAACTTCTGGGACGTTTGAAAGAAGCCGGGGTCGGTGCGGTTATGAATGTAGCTGCCAGCCTGGGGAGCTGCCGAAGTACCCTGAAGCTGGCCGAAGCCTATGACTGGATATACGGGGCCATGGGAGTCCATCCCAGTGAGACAGGGGAGCTGGACCAGGAGGGCCTACAGTGGATTAAGGAACAGTGTGGCCGCCGGAAGATAAAGGCCGTGGGCGAAATCGGCCTGGATTACTACTGGGAGGAACCGGCCCACGATATACAGAAAAAATGGTTTGAGGCACAGATGGATTTGGCCAGGCAGGTTAAGCTTCCAGTCATCATCCACAGCAGGGATGCCGCAAAGGATACCCTGGATATGATGAAGGCGGCTAAGGCCGGGGATATCGGAGGCGTCGTCCACTGCTTTTCCTACACCAGGGAAATGGCCAGGGAGTACCTGAACATGGGATTTTTCCTTGGAATCGGAGGCGTCCTTACCTTCAACAATGCAAGGAAGCTGAAAGAGGTGGTGGAGTATATACCTCTGGAGTCCATTGTATTGGAGACAGACTGTCCCTATCTGGCGCCGGTCCCCAACCGCGGAAAGAGAAACTCATCCCTCAATCTTCCCTATGTGGTGGAGGCTGTCAGCCAGCTTAAGGGAGTGGACCCGGAAACCGTTGTGAAGGTGACCTGGGAAAATGGAAAAAGGCTCTACCGGCTGTAGGCAGCCCGGTTATGGGAAACAGAGTTGACAAATAGACAAAAAGCGCTGTAGTGTACGATATACAGCGCTTCTTTTTTGACTGTTCTTTTGCCCAGGCATTGACTTTTGGACGGGAATCCATTACTCTTAAAAGAGGGCCGAATCCGGTCCGCAGAAAGGAAATTATAATACATGGCGACTTTGGGTAATCCGAAAAATACCATTGAAATCATACAGAAATATCAGTTTGCATTCCAAAAAAAATTTGGTCAGAATTTTCTCATAGATACCCACGTGCTGGACAAAATCATAAGTGCCGCAGGGATTACCGGGGATGACTGCGTGCTGGAAATAGGACCGGGAATCGGAACCATGACCCAGTACCTGGCGGAGCATGCAGGAAAAGTGGTTGCAGTGGAGATTGACACCAATCTTCTGCCCATACTGGACGAGACATTAAAGGGCTATTCCAATGTGACGGTTATCAACAGTGATATCCTGAAATTAGACATGAACCAGCTGGTGGACGAGTATAATGATGGAAGGCCTATCAAGGTGGTGGCCAACCTCCCATATTACATCACCACGCCCATTATCATGGGATTGTTTGAGAGCAATGTGCCCATTGACAATATCACTGTTATGGTGCAGAAGGAGGTGGCGGACCGGATGCAGGTGGGACCCGGCTCCAAGGACTACGGCGCCTTGTCCCTGGCAGTGCAGTACTATGCAAAGCCTTATATCGTGGCAAATGTACCGCCCAACTGCTTTATTCCACGCCCCAATGTGGGATCCGCGGTTATCCGCCTGACAAGGTATAAGGAACCGCCGGTACAGGTGGACGAGCCAGGTGTCATGTTCCGGCTTATAAGGGCCTCGTTTAATCAGCGCAGGAAGACGCTGCAGAACGGATTAAATAACTCGCCGGAGGTTCCGTATACAAAGGAGCAGATAGCGGTTGCCATTGAGAGCCTTGGTGTTCCTGCTTCTGTCAGGGGGGAAGCATTGACGCTGGAGCAGTTCGCCGGCTTGTCCAATTATTTTACCCGCACAGCGGGAAATGGGGTTTAAGGTTCGCAATATGATGCCAGGAATACAAAAACGGGGTCCGTGGTGTATTTCACGGGGATAAAGGGGAATAATCCTGGAAGGACAATTATCTGAATCATCAGAGAAATTATATATAAAACAGAAAGGAAGGTAAGTCGATGAACAAAAAAGTGGGTAAAATCCTGACAGCTGCGGCAGCAGGAGCAGCAGTGGGCGTGGCAGTGAAGAAGCTGCAGGACAGCCGGAAGGAAAAGGAAGATGAGAGGATTGCCGCCATTGAGGAAGCGGTGATGAATAACCGGGATTATGGCGACAGGAAAGCTTATCTGGTAGGCGGAGGCCTGGCCACCCTGGCTGCCGCCGCGTATCTGATCCGGGACTGCAGGTTCCCTGCCAACCAGATAACGGTTTACGAGGGCATGCACATACTTGGGGGAAGCAATGACGGTATCGGTACGCCGGAGCAGGGCTTTGTATGCCGCGGCGGACGTATGCTCAATGAGGAGACCTATGAGAACTTCTGGGAGCTTTTTGGTTCCATTCCATCCCTGCGCCAGCCCGGACGCAGCGTTACGGAAGAAATTCTGGAGTTTGACCATGCCCATCCTACCTGCGCCAAGGCAAGGCTGGTGGATAAGGACGGCAACATTCTGGATGTGAAATCCATGGGATTTAACCAGGCTGACCGGATGGCCCTTCTGAAGCTGCTGATGACAGATGAGAAAAAGCTGGACAACCTGACCATCCAGGACTGGTTTAAGGAAACACCCCATATATTCGAGACCAATTTCTGGTATATGTGGCAGACCACCTTTGCATTCCAGAAATACAGCAGCCTGTTTGAGTTCAGACGGTATATGAACCGCATGATTTTTGAGTTCAGCCGTATCGAAACCCTGGAGGGAGTTACCAGAACTCCGTTAAACCAGTACGACAGCGTGATTCGTCCTCTGGAGACTTATCTG
>OHAX01001312.1_pt1 | contig 10694 bp, 10 predicted proteins | sample 1577261 | NCBI WGS metagenome assembly OHAX01 (sample SAMEA3541483, study PRJEB24748) | human gut metagenome | biome: human gut; feature: human-associated habitat; material: faeces | place: China | collected 2012 | reverse complement strand
GGAAATTCCGCCGCCTGCGCCATCACAGGCATCGCTGCCAGACAGCCTGCCACCAAGGCTAAACCAATTATTTTCTTCATAAAATGCTCCTTTCGTTTTTCCCTGTTTTCCCATGTTATCTTGCTTTTTATTCTTCCTCGCCCTGCGCCCGTTTATCAAACGCCTTCAGCTTTTTCATAACCCTGCCGTGTACGCTGTTCGCAGGGAAATTTCCTGCCTTATTCTTCTTTCCGGCGGACAGCCCCATCAGAAGCTCAATCCCCTCATCAATTTTGGAAATCGGATAAATATGGAACAGACCTGCCTTCACTGCCTGCACCACCTCATCCTTCAGCACCAGATCCTTCACATTGGAAACAGGAATCATTACCCCCTGCGTCCCCGTCAGACCGCGCTTTCTGCAAAGGTCAAAGAACCCTTCGATTTTATGGGTCACGCCGCCGATTGCCTGAATTTCGCCCTTCTGATTCACAGAGCCTGTCACCGCCAGATCCTGCCTGATCGGCAATTCTGCCAGAGAGGAAAGAATGCAGTATAATTCCGTACTGGAGGCACTGTCCCCATCAATACCATTATAATTCTGCTCGAAGCAGACCCGACAGCTCAAAGAAAGCGGAAAATTCTGCGCATAGGTCTGCCCCAGAAAGCCCGTGATAATCTGCACGCCCTTGTCATGCGTCTGCCCGCTCAGGCGTGCCTCCTTCTCGATATTCACAATGCCGGATTTGCCGACATAGGTTGTTGCCGTAATACGGGAAGGATTCCCAAAGGCATAATTGCCCATATCCAGAACGGCAAGCCCGTTAATCTGCCCGATTTCCGCCCCTTCGGTATCAATCATAATGACGTTTTCTTCGAGCATTTCGTCCAGCTTTTCTTCATACAGCTTCATCCGCTGTTCCTTTTCGTAAATGGTTTTCTGAATATGTGCCGCCGTCACAAGCTCCGCTCCTTCCAGCTTTGCCCATGTTACCGCTTCGCAGAGAATCTCCGCCAGATGATTGAAGCGTGTGGAAAGCTTATCCTGCCGTTCTGCCGTTCGGGAGGAATATTCCACAATGGCACAAACCGCGCTTACATCAAATTCCATGCACCCCTCTCTATCCACAAACCGTTTGATAAACTGCGCAATTTTCCGAATATTTTCATCTGTACGGGGCATTTCATAATCGAAATCCGCGCGAATTTTGAAGAACTTATCAAATTCCTCGTCATATTCATTCAACAGCTCATAATAATAGCTGCTGCCAATCATAATCACCTTGATATTTGCAGGAATCGGCTCCGGCTTCAGGGTAGGCGCAACCACTGCCCCCAGCTGCTCCCGTATGGAGTCCATGTTGATTTCTCTGGTCTTTATCACGCGGCGGAGTGCCTCCCACGCCTGTGGTGTGGAAAGGATATCCTGCGCCTGCACCAGCAGATAGCCGCCATTCGCCTTATGGAACAGTCCGCCCTTAATCTTCATGAAATCCGTTGTCAAATTCCCGAATTCGCTGTCATATTCCACCTCGCCCACCAGATTATTATAGGTCGGGTTAAACGTCACCACGATGGGCGCACCCTTGCTGTCGGAATGGTCTACAATCAGATTGACCTTATATTTCAGCGTCACATCCTCGGCAGGCTTTTTCCCAAGCATCGGCAGGAGACTTGCAAGGCTGTCCTCACCATCCTCTTCCTCCTCAACGAACTGGCTGATATTTTCCAGAACATCCTCCTGCACCGCATTGATGTAGGAAATAACTCTTTCATATTCCTGATATTTTTCCTGCACCGCATTCACATGATGCCCGATGGCAAACATTCCCGTTTTATAATCCAGCTGATCGGTCTGCCGCTTGGATTCCTTATCCATATCGCGCAGCTCACGCATAATGGAGCCTGCTTTTTCCTGCACCATCTGAGAATTTTTCTCAATTTTATTTTTTACATCCTCGCTCAGGTCATCGTATTCATCCTCGCCGACTGCCTTGCCCTCTACCACTGGCATGAAAAATACGCCTGCATTCGTTGTTTTTACTTGAAAGCTGTACTGCTCCGCAACGGCACTCATTTCTGCCATAAGCGCATCTCTCTTTTCATCAAAAGAATGCTCCAAAGTGTTTTTCTGTGTTTCATAATCCTCTGCACGGAACGCCTTTTGCAGCTCTGTTTTGAAAAGCTGTACCAGTTCTGCCATGTCCTCCTTGAACTGCTTGCCCTGCCCCGGCTCGAAGCACAGTGCCAAAGGGCTTCTGGGGTTCTGGAAGTTATAGACATAGCACCAGTCATACGGCACCGGCTCTGTCTGCGCCAGCTTTTCGGTGCTGTTTCTTGCATAGGTGGTTTTACCTGTGCCGGAAGGCCCCTGCCATATAAATATTGTAGCCCTTCATTTTTACTGCCAAGCCGAAATCAAATGCCTTTACGGCTCTTTCCTGCCCGATGACCCCCTCCAGAGGCTTGATCTCCGCCGTTGTACGAAAGGACAGTTCCTCAGGAAAGCACCCTTTCTTTAGCTCTGTATACGCCAATTCAAATGGTTTTTCCATTTTTCTTCATCTCCTTTTTGCAAAAAACGCTGAAATGCACTCTCACATCTCAGCGTTTCTATTTTTTCTTTTCCGCTCCGTCAAAGGGACGCGCCCTCTGCATAGGGGAAATATTTCCACATGATAATTGCATCCTCCTTGGTGTCGGGGTAATAATTCTTACGGATGCCCTCTGCCTTGAAGCCATATTTATGGTACAACGCCTGTGCAGGCCGATTCCCCATGCGTACCTCCAAGGTAATGCCTGTCATTTCTTTTTCCAACGCCTTTTCAATGAGCTTTTCCATCAGCCTGCTGCCGATGCCTTCACAGCGTACCTCCTCCAGTACGCCCACGTTTGTGATATGTCCTTCTGTTACTACATGCCACATCCCTGCATAGCCGACTACTCTGCCATCCATCAGCGCCACATAGTAAATCGCCATTGTGTTTTCTCTGACTTCTCTTTCAAAATCCGCTCTGGTCCAGGGGATAGAAAAGGTTGCTTCCTCAAGCGTCACCACGCCGTTGATATGCTCCTCCGCCATAGGGACAATCTCAATCATTCTCCTGCTTCCTCCTTCGCCAGTCTGGCCTCTCTTTCCCGTTCCGCCTGTGATTTTCTCAGATAAATCAGCTCAAATGCATTGCCCGGCTTTGCCAGTCCTTCCTCTGCCATGATTGCGCCCAGTGCTGCCACCGCAGATGCTCTTTGCATATTGCAGTGCGCAGGAGCGAATAAAAACGCAGGGTTCTGTTCCAGTCTTTCTCTGTGCACCGGCACACCGTCCCCCAGAAAAATGACCTCGTGCTCCAGCATTTCCGCAATTTCAATGACACGCTCAATGCTTTCTGCCATGTGGTCTGTCAGACGAATCAGCTTGCCGTTTTCCCACATATAAAAAGCGGCATAAACCTGATTTCTTCTGGCATCCATAATCGGGCAGATGAATTTATTCGTTTCAAACACATTATATGCCAATGCATCCAATGTGGGAACAGCAACAATAGGCTTGTCCAACGCAAGCGCAAAGCCCTTCGCCGTTGCCGCGCCGATTCTCAGCCCCGTAAAGGAGCCGGGGCCGCAGGCACAGGCAATGCAGTCAATGCTTGCCTTGTCCGTTTCCGTCCGTTCCAGAATATCCGCAATCATGGGCAGGATGGTCTGGCTGTGCGTCAGCTTATAATTCATGGTAAATTCCGCAATCAGCTTATCTCCCTCCACAAGAGCGGCACTGGCAGTCTGCCCTGTGGTGTCAATTCCTAAAATCTTCATCCTCAGCCCTCCTGTCTGATGGTGATGCGGCGGTAATCGTCATCCTTGGTGTAGTCCTTCTCTATCGTAATCCAGACAGCTTCGGCAGGAATCAGCTCCTTCACCAACTCCGCCCATTCTACCAGACAAACGCCCTCACCATAAAAATATTCCTCATAGCCGGTGTCCTCCATTTCCTCCTCGCAGGAAATGCGGTACACATCAAAATGATACAGCGGCAGTCTGCCCTCGTATTCATTCACAATGGCAAAGGTAGGACTGGTCACATGCTCCGTAATCCCAAGCCCCTTGGCAAAGCCCTTCGTAAAGACCGTTTTGCCAACGCCCAGATCGCCGCTCAGGCAGTAAATCTGCCCCGCCCTTGCCTCTCGTCCCAGTTTTTCTCCCAAGGCTTCGGTTGCCTCAGGGTTGTTTGTTTCCATTCTTTCGTTCATCGTATCATCCTCAATAAATAAAGATTGCCGTAATGCCTGTATCCAGCTTGCGTGCTTCCTTACCGTCATAATAATACAAATCGCCCACGCCTGCATTCACATCATACTTGCCGATATAAACCAGCTTGCCGTTATCCTTATACTGGAAAGCAAATACATCCTTGGCAATGGTGGTTTCTGTCTTGCCATCCCATGCACGCAGCTCGCCGTTGCCTGTTGCTGCATCTGCATCGGCAACATAATACACCGCGTCCTCTGTGAACTGTACGCCGCTTGCGTTTGCAATAGTTGTTTTGCTGCCTGCTGCGCCCAATGTGCCTACGCCTTCCGTATAATCAAAGTAATAAATCAGGGTATTGCCGATGTAGCCGAAGCTCTGCACGTTTGTGGCAACGGTTTCTGCTTTTTCCTTGCCCAGCTCGATTTCCACCAGAATGGTATCCCCTGTATTCGCATCGGTATCCAGATAAGCTGCCTTCTTGCCGTTTTCGGAAAGCTTCAGCCCATCCAGCTGCGGCTGACTGCCGGAAAGCAGATTTACCTTCCCTGTCGTATCCGCAAGGAATACCTCCATGCCGCCATAATTCAGAGACATATAATAAATATATTCCACCATGTCCAGTCCGCCGTCCATAACGGAAAGGTGCATGGGTGTAAATTCCTTTGTTTTATAGCCTGCCACATAGGTCTGCTTGCTGTCAACACCGACTGCCGCAACCACATCACCTGCTACCCGAACGCTCTTGCCGCCTGTCAGCACATAGCATTCCTGCAAAAGCGGTTCAAAGCCCTCGCCGTTTTTCATTGCCTTACGGATTTCGTCTCTCTGCACCTTCTGCTCATAGCCCTCATCGCCCTTTTTCAGCTTCGCATCCTGCTCTGCCATGTCATCCACGATAATATCCTTATAAAGCACCTTTTCTTCGCTCTTTTTGCAGTAGAGCACATCTCTGCCGTTGGGCATCATTTCCATGGAAGAAACATTTTCGACTGCGGTCTTGGGCTCTCCCTTGAAATCATAGCTGAAAATGTTATAGCCATCCTTGCCTGCCGCAACGTAATACAGAATTCCGCTTTCCTCCGCCAATGCGTAGGTTTCCGCGGAATCGGTCAGGGGAAGAATGTTATCCTCCATATTCTTGCCGACTGCAACTGCATTCAGAAGCCCTGTGGTATCGGTGAATGCAAGATATTTGCCATTGCCGCTCAACGCATAAACATCATTTTCCAGATTTATGCCCGTCTTTACGGTCTGCGCCTCCTTGCCGTCATAGACGCAAAGCGCGTAGGTCTCGCCGCTCTTTTTCAGATAAGCAACCACCTTGCCGTCCTTGCTTGCCATGTAATCGTAAACATCCGTATCAATCTGCGCCGCCTTTGCATCCGCATTTTTCGCATCCCTGCGATACAGCACAAATGCACCGTTTTCATCCACATCATCGGAGAAATACAGATAGCTGCCATCCTCTGTCACGCTTGCGCCCCAAGCAGTGTAGAAGTAATGATAGGTGCCGCCGTTGCTCAGTCCCTCCTGCACCTGATACGGTTCATTTTTCAAATCGTAGTAATACAGATTATCATCCTTGGTATACAGGATACCCGTATCAACAGCTTTTCCCATTGGGTTCATCCACGCATACGCCACAATCGCAATCAGCGCAATCAAGCCAATCACAATCCCCAGTACGCCGCCCTTTTCCGCTTTCTGCGCCGCAGGGGCTTCCGCAGGCTGTTCCTCCTGCTTCGCTTCTTCCTGCTTCGGTTCTTCCGTTTCCTCTATCTCAGGCTCTTCTGCTGTTTCTTCTACAGAAGCTTCTGCCGTTACGGGTTCTTCCGCCGTTTCTACAGCTTCTTCCGCCGCAGGCGCATCCGTCACAGATGCTTCCTCCTGTGTCGGCTCCTCTTTGGTTTCTACTGCTTCTTTCGGCTCCAATTCCTCATTTTTTTCTAATTCATTCTTTTCCATCTCGTCCATTTTGGCGTTCCTCCTAACCATTGATTTTTGTCAGAAATATTTTCTTCGCACCACCAAAGCCACACGCCCGATGCCCTTGATGCGCTGTAATGCCTTCCGCCTGTCCTTCTTGCGGAGGGTCTTTGTATTTGCCTGCACCGCCTGCTTTTCCGCCTTCTGCATTGCCCTTCCGGCTGCTTTTCTTCTGCCGCCCGGCAGAAATTTCCGAAATGCCAAAGCCTTTCTTCCAAGCGATACCGCGCGCAAACCGTTTTGGACTGCGCTGATGCCCATTTTTATTTTTGGCTCCATAAAAAAGCCCCTTCCTTTTTTCTCATTGGGACACACCTAACATATTTCTACCTATTATAGCATACGCATTACATACCGTTTCAGTATACCACACTGTCAACACTTCGTCTACTCTCCGAAATGTTACCGAATTGTTACAAAATTTAAACTTTTAATGAAGTTTTAGTTTACAAACCCAACTTCTTCCATTATAATATCCTATGGATATCATGAAAAGAAAGGTGAGATATTTCCGAATGAATGAAAATCAGAATGAAATTCAGAACGAAAATCAAGAGCAATCGCAGGAACCCCATAAGCATTTCCTGACACTTCATATTTCTCATAAGGGTCAGCAGAAAACGCTCCACTTCCGCATCCGTCATGCTGTGGCGGTCTGCGCAGCGACAGTTTTTCTGGTCGGCGGTTCTGTCTGCGCCGTTGGTGCATATCAGAAAACAAAAACAGATCTGCATACCTCTAAGGAGCAGCTACTGGAAACCGAACGGGAACGCCGTAAGCTGGAACAGCGTGCAGAGCTTCTGGAAACCGAAAATACCGAATATACCGAAAATATCGATGCTCTCCAGAATAAAACAACAGAGCTGGAGCAGAAAATGAACGAAATCGAATCCGTAAAAGAGGATTTGTATCATCAGATTACCAATCTGGATGAATCCGATTCTTCTGCTTCTCTGGATTTAACCGCTATGACATCTGCATTGGCACCCACAGAGGGAACAGAGGCGGCAGCTCCGACCTTTACTACCCTCGTCAGCACATCCTATAATAAGGCATCTGCTCTTTCCACCCATCTGGATAAGATGAGCCTTCTGATGGATGAAACAAGCATTTCCTTTTCTGCTGTTGCAGATACCGTAACCTATCTGGCAGCACTGAGCAATGCACCGAGCGGTTGGCCTGTTGACAGCCGTACCGTTTCCACAGAATTCAATCCCTCTGCCGATCCCTCCATCAGCGACGGCAGAAAACATTATGGCATGGATATCTCCACACAGAGCAGAATCATCCCCATTTATGCAACCGCATCGGGGACTGTTGTTACCGCACAGTATCATAGCGAATTCGGCAACTATGTTGTGATTGACCATGGCAACGGCTTCACCACCTTATACGCACACTGCACGGATTTGAACGTAGCTGTCGGCGATAAGGTAAAGAAAGGCGATACCATTGCAACCACAGGCAGTACAGGGATGTCCACAGGTGTCCACTGTCATTATGAAATTCAGCTGAACGGGGTATATCAGAACCCCAGAGATTATCTCGGCGAAGAATAAGAAAAATTTAAGGCTGTCTGAAAAATCAGACAGCCTTTTCTATTTGCTTAATCGTTTGTACTATCTCCGTTTCCGCTGACGGGAATGGCATCCCCCAGCAGTCTGGGCTTTCGTTTCAGTGCCGCATTGCAGAAATCCTTCGCTCTTGCAAGCATTTCTCGTGCCTCGCGGTAGCTTTGCCCTCTGTAGCTCACATCTGCCGCCGCAACGCCATAGGCATCCAGGCCTAATTTCTCCGCAACATATAATGCCCGTGGCAGGTGGTATTTCTGGCTGACGATAATCACCTTTTCCGCGCAGAAAATCTCCTTTGCACGATAGACGCTGTCATAGGTGGAAAAGCCTGCATGGTCCATGAAAATATCTGCGGAAGGCACGCCGCTTTCCTTCGCAATCCGCTTCATGGTATTTACTTCATCATAGTCCTCTGTGCCATGATCACCGCTCATCAGAAGCTTTTCCGCCGCGCTTGCCTGATAAAGCGCAATGCCCGTTTCCAGTCGGTCGGTCAGCATCTGGCTCGGTGTCCCATCAGGACGCACACCGCATCCCAGCACCAGAATACAATCCGCATCCTGCTTTGCCGCTTCCTCCGCTGAAAGAATACGCGCCGCCGTTTCGCTTTTCACATAGGCACTCAGCCAGACCACCGCCAGACAGCCGGCAACCCCCATGCAGATTAGAAAAAGAAGAATTCGCTTTGTCCATATTTTCATATCGTTTCCTCATTTCTTCCAAGCTGTTCCTGCCTGTAATATGCAGCCACCTTCGCATAATCCGCCCGTTTCAATTCGGTTTTTCCTTTTTCCGAAAGGGCATAAACGCCCTTTTCCACGCGCACAAACCATTTCTCATAATTGCGGCTGAGAAGCGCAGCCAGCTCTTCTAAGCCCCTTGCGCGCAGCTCCGCCAGAGAAATTTCCCCTTCTCGCTCCAGAATACACGCCAGACGGATGACCCTTTCCCGATAGGCAGTGATAATTTTTCGTCTTGTCATGCCGCCGATATTTGCATCTAGCTGTCTGCCTTCCAGCTCCGCCTGCAGCCGCTCCTTTTTTCGCTTATTCTTACGAATCATGCTGTCCGCAGGTGTCAGTACCACGTCCACCGTTTTCAACGGGCTGTCCAGCGCAACAGTCAGCAGTCCCAATTCCAGACGCTTCAGCAGACGCAGCATGTCCTGCCACGCCTTTTCTCTTGCGCCCTTCTTCGGACGAGGGATTGCCACAAAAACCTCATCCGTCAGGCTTTGCCTCTCCAAGCCCTGATAAACTAGCTTCAGCCCAAAGGCCCTTTTCAGTTCCACCACAACCAGTCTGCCGTTCTTCTCGGCAGCAATATCGCAGTGCTTCACCTCTGCCTGCACCTGATAGCCTTCTTCCTCCAGAAACGCGCGAATCGGCTCATATAAATCTGTTTCCTTAAACTCCGTCATTTCTTATTCCTTCGCCATAAAGGCTTCGATCTCGTCCACTGTTTTCAGCATAGCGGCAGTCATCACCTCATTGCCCTCCGCAGTCACCAGAACATCATCCTCAATCCGAATCCCGATTTCCCATTCCTCGATATACAGTCCGGGCTCTACCGTCAGTACCATACCCGGCTCCAGTACACGGTCGCCGTATCTGCCGATATCATGCGTTTCCGCACCAAGGTAATGGCTCACGCCATGGTAATAATATTTCGCTACATCCTCTCTGGTTTCCACCAAGCCGATTTCCTTTAATGCCGTAAAATAATATTCCTTCAGCAATTCATTCAGACTACTGAACTGCACACCGGGACGAATGGCATCAATGACTCTCCGCTGTCCCTCCAGAACGATATTGTAGACCAGCTTCTGCCGCTCCGTAAATTTGCCGTTGACGGGGAAGGTGCGGGAAATATCCCCGTTATACCACTGCCACTGCGCACCTGCGTCAATCAGAATCAGCTCGCCATCGGCAACGGTCTGATTATTTTCCACATAATGCAGAATCGTCCCGCGCTTGCCGCCTGCCGCAATGGTGCGGAACGCCTTTTCTCTTGCGCCATTCACCATCAGCGTATAATCATACGCCGCTTCAATTTCATATTCCTTCTGATTGGGCTTTGCCGTCCGCATCATGGCTTCAATCCCCAGACGGGTAATATCCATGGCTTTCCGCATCCGCTCCAGCTCCCATTCTTCCTTAATCAGACGCATATCGCTGAACAGAGGATACAAATCCCCAATGACCATCTGCGGTGCATGGCAGTGTACCTTCTCCGCAAACCGCAAAGCAGGGGTACGTTCCCCGTGCCATTCTCTGTTTTCCATATCAAGCCAGATTTTCTTAATGCCGCTTCTGAATAAATATGTGGCGAAATCCTCCTCAAAGGCATCAATCCAACCGATATTTTCAATACCGCTTACCGCGGTCGCCTCCTCTGCCGTCATGTTTGCGCCGACCCATTTTGCCATAACGCCGTTATCTCTGGGGATATACAAGGTTTCCTCCACGCCCGTTCTGGTTTTCGCCAGAAAAAGGATGCAGTCCTCCCGTTCAATGCCCGTTACATAATAAAAATTGCGATCGGGAGAAAAGGGGTAATTCTCGTCCCCTCTTTTGATGGGTGCTTTCCCTGCAAACAGCACTGCCGCCGAAAACATTTCCATCCGTGCAAGCAGCTTTTCTCTGTTCTTTTTCCAGATTTCGTTCATTTTTTCTCACCGTTCCCTTCTATCCGAAATCGTCTCTTTTTTCCGAAAAATCCTTACAGCATCTGAGGGGTTTTTCTAAATTTTTTATTCCGCAATCAAAAATTCCTTGTCTGCAAAAAAATTCTTCAACGCTTTTTTCTCTGCTGCAACCCTGCCCTGCACCGCATCAGGCTTGCCGCCGCCCTTACAGCCGAAGGGCTCCTTCATTTCAGTCTTTTGACTTTGTTTTTATTATTTTTTTT
>OHAX01001293.1_pt1 | contig 10851 bp, 6 predicted proteins | sample 1577261 | NCBI WGS metagenome assembly OHAX01 (sample SAMEA3541483, study PRJEB24748) | human gut metagenome | biome: human gut; feature: human-associated habitat; material: faeces | place: China | collected 2012 | reverse complement strand
ATGACTGATTAGCTAGATAATTGCCTGCAAGATTAGCCTGAGAATTGACTAGGTTTGAGATACTTGTCCAGGAGCCAGTAGCTGGTCCCGTGTCTACTTGAAAATTAGTAGTCCCAAGCCGAGCAACCTTGAATGTCAAGGTCATTGAGTTCTTTTGACTTCCTGCAACCATCAGAGGTGCTATTTTGGCATTTCTCGTAGCGGTCAATGTGCTAGAGGTTGAGCCCGTTCTTGCTATGCTAAAACTTAATGCTGGAGCAAAATACTCAAGCACGGTTACAGATACCTCTCTAGTATCAGACCATCTACCACGGCTGTCAGAGACGCTAGCTCTGATTTTGATTGTGCCATGATAGTTCATAATGCCTAGGCTCCCACCGTTTGAGCTTGTGGACTGGTTTTTGCCGATTATTTCAGCATAGTATCCAGTGATGGATGAGCCGTAAGAGCCGACTGCACCATTAAAAGCTACCTTGATGTTAGAGATTACCTGAATGAACGTGTTACCGCTTGGGATAAGGTTCTGAGCAGCACCGTTCAAGTCTGACAAGGAAACTCCTGTAAATGTGGGTTTTACATTTGCTGGCACGCTTGCCGTGAATGTAGTGGACTGCGTTCCAGTCTTGGTAGAGCCTGAGTAGGTATCTACATAGACTGCCCCAGTCCCACTAGCAGAGTTTGGGATGTCATTGGCAAAATCAAGAGGGAGCGTCCAGCTGGTGGATGTGTCTACATTCGTTGCAATCGTCCCTGACTTACCTGCCCATGAATAGCGCACCGTATGCTTGAAACTTGAGCTTTGACGGTTGATGTTGATCGTAACCGAACTACCAATAACACCAGCGCTCACGCTTACAGAGCTAGAGCGTGGGATAGTCGTCAGGCTAAGGCTTGCTGATACTGTGATAGTACCATGCAGGCCATTATTCGGATTGAACGTGCATGATATAGGTAAGGTCTTAGTCCCATCTGCATTGTGGCTGATTGTACTTGACCCACTAGCAAGAGTGTACTCCTCGCCTGATGTCGCCCATGTCGGATAGCTGTAATGCACGTTTTGACCATCAAGATTAAGAGAAAGCGTACTGTCCCCTTGATGGTTATGAGTGTAATAGGCGCCTGTGCGACTAACTGTCATCCGCCAGTTGACGGTTGAGGCGTTAGCCGTGATACTCTGAGAGCCTTGGTCTACATAAACATTGAGATACAAGCTCCCACTTGAATTACTAAACTTTGCCATATTTCCTCCTATCCTACATACCTGATAACGTTCATATCAGGATTGATATGATACTGCTCTTCTCTAAAACGTCCAATTTGGATAGTTTTAGAGAAAATCCCATTCTCAATGTGGATAACACCTTGAGAAATATACATAACCTCGACACCCGCGCTAAACATTGAAATACGACCATTAGGATTGAACATCATGCTAGAACTACCATCATTCTTACCAATCACAAGACCCTCATTTGATGAGCTCATATAGGTATCAATAAAATTCCATCTATCAGATAATTCTCCAAGATCCTTAGCAATATTAGAGACACGCTGACTAGCTGAAATCAAATCTTTCTCAGCTTGTGCTCTTGCGGTTTCGTTAGACTGGACAAAGTCCTTATAAGCTTTTATCCAGTTATTAAGCGTGTCAGCGCTAGCCTTAGCCTCAAGTTCAGCCTGGATAATTCCAGCTTTCTCATTGAGCGCATTGAGTTGCTCCTGAGTTAGTGCTTGGTCAGCTTTAGAGTTGATAGTCTCTTGCACGTCTTCATCTGACAATCTAAAATCAGTCATTACATTGCCAATTTCAAGCTGAACATCTGTAACATACAGATTGACAATCTTGTCATATCCGACATAGAGCATGACTCTGAGTTCATCAAATGGTACATCGTGCTTTGCTGAAAGAGAGAAACGCTGGTATTTGTCGGTTATTTGGGAAGTAGGTATATCAAGCCATGATTGTCTGGTGATGACTCCATCTTTTAAGAAGTGAATCCCAATGTGGGCCTCTTGAGGCGCTCCATCTTTTGCAAACAATGCTGAAACAGTGACCGGAGTGTCGGCCGGCTGAGACAATGGAATTTTTTGGTAAATTCCTTTCCATCGAGGAATGACCGTATCATTCTCGCTAAACATATGTAAGCCTGGTCTGCCCTTATTAGCTGCAGAATGAGTGAAATTATACGCTAATCCATTTACAGAGGCTCTGCTCCACTTATTCTCTCCAGAGAGAAATGAGGCATTTCTGATATGGTTTTTTCCGCCAACCTGGACATTATCAAAGAGAGCTGTCCACTTGTACAGTTCAGGATTTTGACTATCTGCCTCAGTGAAATCCGTTAGCGTCCCTAAATAGCGCTTATTTGAGCTATCAGTTGTACTGAAACCATCACGACCGTCAGCGGAGTTAGCCCAGGCTCGGTGAAAGTATGGAGTACGTCCATCTGCTCCTTTAGTCCCAGGGATACCTTGGTCACCTTTTGGGCCTTGCAAACCTTGGAGCCCTTGTAGCCCACGCTCCCCCCTTTCGCCTTTTTCTCCTCGGTCACCTTTGGGACCAAGGTCTCCTTTCGGGCCTGCGTCCCCTTTTTGGCCTTGGAGACCATCAGACGTATTGATAAGAGTCAACTGCTCGGACGCTACCTCTTTGTTATCAACCCATGCAGAAACAGTCAAAACCATCTTTTGGTTGATGTCGGCAGCTCTCACAATGTAACTAGAGCTTGTAGCCTTGATTACACCATCCACAACCCAACGCCAGCCGCTATTGATGACTTTATTACCTCGCATTAAAGTAGGGGTCACAATAGTCTGACCTTGGCCATTCTTAAAGGCTATACCGTTGTCTGTAGCTAGCTTGATAGTGTAGGGCTGAGCGTCCTCTATCAGTCTGTCTAGCTGTTGCTGAATGCCCTGAGATAGACGATTTTCAAGCGCCTTAGCATTTGAAAAAGTCGTTTTATTGTTTCTAGGGTTGGTAAAGCTGATGACTTGCTCAGATACCCTCATCTCAAGCAAGAGAGTAGGGCTAAAGCCGTCATCATAGACTTTGACTGTGTCTCCTATTTCAAGATCTGCAAAACCCTCAGCCTCGTAAGTTACTGCTGGGTAACAGTTCTTTTTGAGCTCACGGTAAGCTGTTGAGCGGATGACCTCAGGATTTGAACTCTCTACAGTCATGTCCTTACGAGTCCACTGGTCACGGTCACCTGTTGAATGCGTGAAAGTAGACGGATACATCTGCATTGAAAGAGGGGCATACAAAGCAGCCCCTGACTGGTAGAACTCACGTTCTCCCTTTGCATTGTTGACAGACCAAGGGCCAAGCCCTCTAATATCAACTACGTTGCCTTTGTCATCTTTACCCGTTGGGACAACCGTGTTATAGATCCCAGTTTTGTCAATAGTCCTAGTGATTGTCTTGAGGTTTTTCCCATACTTCAAGATAGTTGGACTAATTTGACCTACCCCCTGGTGGCTATCGTCGTGCTCATGATATACATTGACTGTAAATGACTTGATGGAGCTGTCAGCGTTGAGACGTGTGTCAAACTCAATTTCTGCGCCAAATTTCTTAGCCAGACTAAGTAGTCTGTTGAGTTTGGTGTCTGTGCCCTCCCACTCAGCAGAGATTTTCTTATTAGTAACCTCATTGATACCGATTTTCAAGAAAGTATAGTTGAGCAAGTCCATTTCCTCACAAAATTCCTTAAAGCTCATGGCTTTAGGGGACTTGTAAGGAATAGAGTACTCATTGATCAGCTCAAGGTTTAGGTTGATACTATAACACTTGATAACTTTCTCATTTTCCTCAATTTTTCGGATGGTGTGTAGGTAAGTTCTGCCCTTATATCTGAATGAAACAAAGGCTTTCTCATTGAGAGAGTTATAGGCCCTCTTTTTGCCTACATCTGAGATAATTGCCTTTTTAAAGACTGTAAAATCAAAGGTACTAGAACCAGTTTCCAGGTATCTTGTCCAGATGTCATTGAAATAGTTCAATGTATCCTGTTTGTTATTGTCGATAAAAGCCACTTTTCTCAAATTTGAGTCATGTATTGTCAATAACATTGTTATAGATACCTTTCTTTAAATTCTACTTTGACAGTGGGTTTGGTCTTGACCCAACTTGAGCAATAGACTTCAAGCTGACTGTTTCCTGGTGGAATAGTCAAGAAACTTGAGCCATCCACTACATCCACAATCTTCTCAAGACCGTCCACAGTGACAGTGTCATTCTCGCTGTTTAGCACGACATTTGAACCGATTGGATAACGGTTAGGCACATCTCCTATTGTTGGGACAAAATCCTTACGGTATAAGAGTTCATCAAGATACATGTGAGCCAGGATAGGCTTGTCATGATACGCTCCAAGCATGACGTGGATTTTAGCTGACTTTCGGCCTTTAATTTCAGGAATGATAAAGCTGTAATGAGAGCCTTTGTAGTAAACCTGGAGCCTGTCATCATTGCGCTTGAGTTCAAACTGACCTTTAGTTGATGAAAAGGGGTTTAAATCACTGCCAGAGGTGCCTATGAAATTCCAGCACTTAAGAAAGTAATAGCTCCCCTTTCCATCAGAACCAAACACATTAAACTCACAATCCTGTCCTTGTGTTCGCTTGAATGTTTCAAAACCATACAAAAACTGACCATTTGTGTCTGATACTGTAATCTTGATAAATCCATATTGATTAGCTGCATTAGATACGAATATCTGTTTACCTGTGATGTAGTCATCAAGCGAGCCAACAGCGCCAGCGCTGTCTATTGGGACGTCCCATGATAGAGATGTAGCATAGTTCCCATATTTGCCAGGTGTGGTTTGATCTTTGAGTCTAATGTGTTTCTTATTCCACAATGTAGTTAGCTCAGAAGCCCCTATCACATTCTCGCCATTATCGTTAGTCACAGCCTTATTTTTAGTAGCTCTTGCAAAACCGTTTGAAATTCTATCTTCTCTAAAATCAATCAATACCTCTGACCGCTTAACTATGCCTATATCAGCCTCTTCACGATCACCAACCTCAAGAGCTCCACTAGCATTAACTAGACCAATATAGCCGTTCTCGGTGTTATTCTTAACCGTAACGACAGGAAAAGCTGGGACGTTGCCATTATTGACCAAATTAAAAACAACCTTGTCAGGTTGCTCTTGTCCGTTATCAAAGCGCCTATAAGTCGTGCCATGTGCGACACCGTCAGGAACAAGAATCTCAAACTCGCCCTTTTGAAGCCATCTAGCTACGTTATCGACATCCACAGAGCCAATGACAAGTCCCATATAGTACTTGTCAGGCTCGTCTGAAATATCAATACGAACTGGCTTGTCGGTGTTCAGGATTGTAGCTAAGGTGTGCTTGGCCAATTCGGTATCCCTAGCCGTTTTTTTCTGAACGGTAAACTTAACTTTGATTTTTTTAGGTCCGGTTCTTACTTCTTGGACGTTTACGCCCAAAAAAGGGGCGTCATTTGTTGTGACGTCCCTTTCGTTTCCTACCGGACGAATTACTTCGTTGATTTTTATAACCTCAGAGAGGTCATGATTGTTATAGATAACTGTGTCCATTAAATAATCCCTCTCATCATGTTATCGATCATGAGTTGGTCGTTTTGGTAATCGGTCATCTTTTGGCCGATTTGACCGACAAGCGCTCCACTTTCCATCATCAGACTGACTGGACGTTTTACTGCTCTTTCAGCTACCTCCAGAGCTTGTTCTACAAGATGATTAGATTTTTCTTGTACGACCTTAACGCTCGTTTTAAGCTGACGGTCAAGATCAGATTTGACCTGAAGTGTCTTCGTAAGGCTCGCTTGACCTACTCCAAGAATGTCTTCGGGGGCAAAGTTAAAGGCTTTGATTTGGTCGAATACATCGCCCATGGCATCATCTACCTTGTGAGCATCTGCCAGGATACCGACTGCCACCCCTTGAGAAATGAAACGTCCGACGTTGTCTCTAAAACGGCGTGATGGACTGTTAATCTTAGCCTTGGCCTGTGCGGCTCTTTCAGCTTGAGCGACAAGAGCATTAGCAGCAGCCGTGACAGCTCCAAGCGCTGAGTACATACCTTGTGCTAAACCTTGACCAATCATGTCACCTACATAGCGCATAGTAGAGACGCCTCTCATTCCTGTAGACTGGATAGAGTTGACCATGGATGACATTGCTGATGTCGCCGAGCCGACTCCTGAACGGATACCATTTGTTATCCCTTCAGAAACCCCACGGCCTGCCTGTTGGCCTGCTTGCGTCATCTGAATTGACGACTGCAAAATTACAGTCACAATCAATGCCATGTTTGACTGAACTGATGACACGGCCTGAGTCATTGCTGAAGCCATACCTGAAGCAAGCTGAGAAATGGCCGATGTAGCTGATGAAGCTGAAGCGTTAATCATCGTTAGAGTAGAAGACATCGCTGAAGCCCCACTTTGAGCCACCATCATAGCATTAGCTAGAGCCACCAAACCTGTCTGAAGCGCCATTACTCCAGATACAGATCCAGAAAGACTTGCAAAAGAAGCCATGACCGATGAAGCAAAAGCGCTCATCGAAGCTCCAGCACTCGTCAATGTTTCTGGCAATGTGCTAAGGTTAGTGTTTAGTGATGATAAGGCTGTAGGTAGTGATTGCAAGGCTACACTTGCAAGTTGAGCTGATATAGCTATCAAACTCAACCCAGTCCCTGCTTGTTGCAACCCAGGACCTGCTGAAGCAATGCCAGAATTGGCAATAGCAGTCAAGCCTGTTGCTACTGTCGCTAATGTTCCAGCTAAGTCTAGCAATCCTAGCTCGGTGAGCATCGCAATCCCTTCAGCCATGTATTTGACTCCAAGGCCTGCGTTTAAGGCAGCATTACCGATGCTGTCAAAGATTCCAGCTACACCGTCAAGGACATTACGGATAGCAGAGCCAAAGGACTCAACTACACTACCAGCACTTTTCAAGATAGAGCTCACTTGTTCTCCAAATGTTTTCAAGAGATTAGACAAGCTATCAATGATAGGGCTAATCTGAGAGAACATGCTACTAAATGATGAAACGATATCAGCAATTGACGGAGCTATCGCAACTACCATTTCAGTTATGGCTGGAGCAAATGGAGCAATCGCTTCAACAATTTGAACGATAGCGTCAGCAATAATTTGAACTACTGAAACGAACGCATCACTTATAATCTCGACGATTGGAGTCACTGCTGTTGCAATTCCTGAAATGGCTTCACCAAGAGCTGTGATAAACGGAGCTGCCGCTCCCATAGCTTCACCAAATGCAACGACAAGAGGAGAGAGTTGAGCTAAGGCGCTTGTTACATTTGGAAGAACTCCTGAAACTGTAACGATAGCCTGGGCAAATGTGCTGATGATTGCAGTAGCAACAGTAGCAAATGCCTGCCCAACTGCGTTAATGATTGTAGCCACTCCTTCGCCTTGACTAGCAATGAGACTTAAACCTGCCGCAATAATAGCCACTCCAGCACCGATTCCGACTGCTGCAATACCAATCGCTCCGCCAAGAGCAAGGATATTCCCAATCCCAGCCGTTCTCAAAGCCAATCCAAATGCTCGGATGACCGGAGCCAATCCAGAAAGAGCAATTTTGATACCTTCACCAATTCCTGTCGCAGCCGTTTTGATTGCTGTTCCTGTTGTTTTGATTAGAGTTGAGATTGATTTGAAGATTTGAGCGATTGCGCTTTTCGAGCTCGTTGCACCCTTCACAACTTCGTCTGCCCCTTCTTTAGCACCTTTAGCGAATAAGCCAAACGGATTAAAGCTCTTCAAGAAATTAAATGCCTTGAAAGCGACTAGAGCTCCTCCAATCCCTGCAATCAATCCTCTCCAGACATCTGCACTAATTGATTGAGTTAATTTTGAAATCCAGCTCACAATCATTGAAATAGCGTTCACGACGTGCCCAGCGGCTGCGCCTACGATATCCCAAGGAATAGCATCGCCTAACTTAATAGCAAGATCTAAAGCTGCATCCGTCAAATCTTTAAATGCTTGATAGGCGTTCTTGATTGCTCCTGTTTCAGAGAAGGCTTCTAGTGCAAACTGAAAGGCCATAGCCATATTCTGGATGTTGACGTTAACTGTTTGAATGACATTCCCAACACCTTGGATAACATTGCCAAACCCATTGGATTCGCTTGTCAGTTCTTCAAAGAGCGACTGGATTGTCACAACAACATCTCGAAAAGTGTCCTTGATTACGTCAAAGACACCCTCATCAACTCCGAGCGAAGCAAACAGCGATTTGAACCCTTGTTCAATCTTTGGCCCAGCTTCTGCCAAGGCTGTATCGATAGCTTGAGGGAGTTGCTTCATAATATTTCCAACCATCGGCAAGAAATTGCCTAAAAGGAATGTTGAGGTGCTAGAGATAAGTGCCTTTAAAGACGGTCCAATATCTTCTCCAAGCGTCAAATTCGCCAAGAAGTTGGATGCCGAAGCCTTCATTGCTGCAAACGAACCGCTGAATGTAGTTTGCGCTTCTTGTGCCGCAACCCCTGCGACTCCCAACTCTTGTTGAACCAGGTCGATAGCTTCTACGATATCCGCAAAATTGTTGATATCAAACTTCTTGCCCATTGCTTTTTCTAGTTTACTGGCGTCTTTAAGAAGTCGCTCCATCTCTTGCTTTGTACCACCATAACCTAGCTTCAGGTTATCTAACATAGTATAGTTCTGCTTGGCGAAACCTTGGAATGTTTGCTGGATTGAACCGATGTCTGTACCCATTTTAGCTGAGTTGTCAGCCATGGCCATGATAGCCTTGTCTGCCATTTGGGCAGCCTTCACAGCATCACCACCAAGCGCTTGTTTCAAGCTGGCTCCAAAAGAAACAGCTTGCTCTGCGTATGTATTAGCAGAGATACCAGCTGAAGCCGCCGCGTTCGCATATTGCTTTACAGACTCAGCTGCAGTCGTGTAGAGCGTATCAACACCACCAAATGATTGTTGGAGCTTGGCCCCTTCATCAAGTGCTGTAGCAAACACACCTTTTATAGCATTTCCAAGAGATTGAATCCCAGAAATCAGCGCACCGCTGACAATGTTAGCTCCTAAAACTGACTTAAAGACCGAGCCTAGTTGCATCCCGCTTTCTGTCAGTCCGCCAACCATTCCTTTTAGACGTGCTATTCCTGATTGAGCTTTGTTGCCATCCATATCAACTTGGATGACCACTTTACCATCTGCCATTTATGCCTCCTTTCTATTCGTAATCTTCGTATTCGCCATCTTCTTCATCGTAATCATCATCCGGAAGCCGATACTCTTTTTGTAGTTCTCGCATCTTATCAATGTACTCCTGACTGTCGCATTTTTGCGGTTCATAAGAGCGAATTTTCACGACTTCTACAAATTTGGTTCCTTCAGGCAAGCCAACGATTAGAGCATTGAATTTCTTCCAGTGTAGCTTCCCAATTTCTTCGATTAAGTCGATTCTGTAAGCCTGCATGAAAGAAGCAAAGATATAGGCTCCGTCATGTTTCACGTTGTAGAGTCTTTTCTCCGGCTCTTTCGATGTTGAAGATTTCATAACATTGCCTGCCAAGTCGTACTCAACATCGTCTTCTTTTTCTGCTGTTTGGATGTGCTCCTCAAAAATTGTCTGAACAACTTCCAAAGCCTCCTCGAAACTTAAAAAATCAAAAGAAACACCCGTCAGGATCCGCAACGCTAAAAACGGGCGCATGAATTTAGGAATATCATCGTCTTTCCATAATTCAAAAACTTTCAAGACTCTATCGAACGATAAGAGCAGAGGGAAAGTCTGTTCTTTGCCTTCAATTTCTAGAACAAGCTCATCAACTAGCTTTCTAGAAATATCTAACATGGCATCACGCTAGATATTTCTTGAAGGCATCTTCTGAATTGCGCTCTTGATATTCTTTCTGAATCCCAAGGACGGCCTGCATCAGATAGTTAAATGCGATAGTGGTATCTTCGTCTGCGAATTTATAGACTTTTTCAAAGGCTTCCGAACCGAACAAACGAGTCCAGCCGTCCTCAACGACTTCCTTGCCTTTTTCTGCGATTTTCTCGTCAGAAAGCTTTTCAATTTTCTTCCAGCTCTTTGATAAGTCTTCGCGGAACTTATCAAGTTCCTTCACGCCCTTGTCATTTGCAATGTATTCCAGCTGAAATTCTCCGAAATCAATAGGAATGATATTGCTTAATTTCTTAATTACGACCATTGTTTTTCTCCTCTTTTCAAAAATAAAAAGGCGTGATATTTCACGCCTTAGATTATCCTGGTACTACTGTTGATTTCTTAGGTTTACGGGTCCATACGACCTTAAACTTAATACTTTCATTCTCTGACGCTTCACCGTCTCCGATTTCAATACCAGAAAGACGAGCTGGTCCCTCATACTGGGTCTTACTGGTCGAGTCAACTTCTTTGTACCAGATCAAAAGCTCATCGCCAACCGCATCCTGTTTCTCAGCAATAAAGTTCTGCGCCTTGTCGTCTGTATCACGAACGCCCTCGAATGAGCGCCCTCGTGTTTTAGTGATCACTTGTTCTTCAGGTGTCCCGTCACCAGAGAAGTCAGTGAAATCATCTGTCTTCTCGTTGTTTTCTGGCGACGATTTCTTAATCCCTTTAGCGATCCAGAGATACTCCGTTGCAGTCGGTGGAGTATCTGGAGTTGCTTCTTTGTAAGGACCGATGTAGTGTTTACGTTTTACGTTTTTATTTTTAACCATTATTCATTCCTTTCGATTTCAAGGCTGGCAGTTACGTCCAGCAAGTAAATGTAAAAGCCTTGCTCGTCTAAATCATTCAAGTAAGGCTTGTCGACTTTCAGACCTAAAAACTCGTAAGAACC
>OHAX01001291.1_pt1 | contig 10857 bp, 9 predicted proteins | sample 1577261 | NCBI WGS metagenome assembly OHAX01 (sample SAMEA3541483, study PRJEB24748) | human gut metagenome | biome: human gut; feature: human-associated habitat; material: faeces | place: China | collected 2012 | reverse complement strand
TTGATATGGGGAAGACATTTTACAGCCACATTCCGTATTCTTCTCATCTGCTGTGCGGCGATCACCTCGGGATAGACAATACAATCACCCTGAACTATGTTGTCACATGCAATTTCAAACATTTCAGGTACATAATTTAATAAATATCTTAAAACAAAGTTTGTATCAAGAAGTTTCTTTGACATCACTGACGGCCCTTTCCCAAGCTCCTTCTTCCATCGGTATCAAATTCGGATTTGCATATTTTGCCAGAGAGCCTGCGGCTTTCATCTTCTTTTCGTTATGATTTGTCTGAATATCCTCATCTAACAACGTAATGATAACACGCTGATTTTTTCTCTATTTCGGGTACTATAATGTCCGGCCGGTGTTTACGCACCACACGTTCCAATGCTTCCCCGTCCAGCATGCTGAACACTTCGCACTCGTCCGCCACCTGCATGGCGGGTGCTCCGGCGTAAGAGTCGCAGGCTATGATATATTGCCCTTTACGTTGAGCTGAAATTACAAACTCTTTACCCAGTTCACCGGAACCTAACAGTAAAATCTTTTTCATCGGTTACTAATTTATTTACTACCTATTATTATTGTTTTCTATAATTGGCAATTTGTTGTTTATTATTGGATGTTCAGGCATAAAACTGACGATTTACGGCCTACCGCCACCGCACTGCGGAAATAGTAAACCGTAAACCGTCAACTTGCAGTTATCATCACTGGTGCTGTTCTCTCAACAGGTCATTCACCGTCTTTACCGGATTGAATGTAGTCAGAGGTACTTCTACAAAGACCGTATTCCAGTCGCTCATGGCACCGTTCCACAATCCGGGAAGTTCCAGAGCTTTCAGGTCTTTGCCGTTCTTCGACTTATAGGAGATGAAGCCCGTAGCCTTGTCCACATACTTCACCAAATCGAACTTATGGCCCTTATAGTCGCGCACTGCACATACCAGGTCTACCGGATTGAAGTGCGTACCTTTTTCAAACATATCCTTCTTCTCAGGGTCATTCATGTCAATCTGAGAACTTTCGAGGATTTGCAGGGAAATCGTACCGTCGCTGTTGTAAGCAAGGAACGGACCGCCACCCGGCTCGCCTACGTTCTTCACCATGCCGCAGACACGCATCGGACGGTTCAGCTTCTCTTTCAGGTAAATCACCAGTTCGGCATCTTCCAGATTCTTCGTTTCGGGGTTCTTGCAGAACAGCTTCTTCTGTACAAACTGCAGGATGTCGAGAACCTGCTCGTGCGTGTACTTGCCGCTGTCCAGCAGTTGCAGATAGGCAAAAGCCTGCTGCTGCAAGGTGATGAGCACACCGGCAATCAGCTTCTTATATAATACGGTATCGCCTTTCAGTTTATCGGGCACTACGTTGTCGATGTTCTTAATGAAGATGACATCGGCATCGAGGTCGTTCAGGTTCTCTATCAATGCGCCGTGACCGCCCGGACGGAACAGAAGCTTGCCGTTATCGCGGAAAGGCTTGTTCTCCATATCGGCGGCAACGGTATCGGTGCTCGGTTTCTGCTCGGAGAAGCTGATGTTGTAATCCACGCCGTACTTTCTGGCATAAGCCGCGGCTTTCTCGTCTACCAACGCCTTGAACAGCGCACGGTGCTCGGGAGATACGGTGAAGTGCACGTTTACCTTACCGCTCTTGTTGGCAGCATAAAGCGCACCCTCCACCAGATGTTCTTCGAGCGGGGTACGGCTGCCGTCCTCGTATTTATGAAACTTCAGCAATCCTTTCGGAAGCGCGCCGTAATTCAATCCTGCCGATTCGAGCAGGGCGGCAACCACCGCCTTGTAATTGCCGGCGGCAATCAGAGCGGGAATATCCTTGCCGGTTGTTTTCAGGCAAGCGGCGTTCAGGTCGTCATAGAAAGCGAACTTCCCGATTTTCCCGAAGAATGTTTTCTCAAAGTCCGATTGCGGAGCATCGTATTCCGCTCCGAGGAATTCAAATAAATTCTTAAACATACGGCTTGCCGCGCCCGATGCCGGAACAAATTTCACCACCGTTTTGTCTGTCTGAGTATATGCTTCCCACGCATTCAGATATTTTTTCTGCTCATCGGCATCCGGAGCCAGTATACCCTGCTCCACGGAAGCAGCGGCAGACAACTTTAAATATGGAAATCCCTTTTCGAAGCAGGCCAGCTGTTCGGCTATCTGTTCTTCCGATATGCCTTTCTTGGCAAGTAGTTCTTTGTCTTGGAGTGTTATCATAATATCTAAATTAATTAATTGATGCCCAAAAATACAAAAAAAGCACAAGCACCGTCATGAAAAGGAAGAAAAAAACTACCTTTACAGCAGAAAATACGGACAATTATGGAAACAGGTGAATTTTTCACAGCCGAAGAGAAGCGTTTGCTCTTCGTGCTCTACCGAAAATTATTGCAGCTTTCCGGAGAGACGCTCCACAAGGGCGATTGCAGAAAGCTGAAAACACATCTTGTAAACTCTATACAGAACAACCGCATACAGCGGGATATCTTCGGGCTGAACCCGATTATAAAGGATATGCAGACCGCCGTTATCGTGGCGGAAGAGATAGGCATGAGGCGGGCATCCATCCTGGGACTGATGCTCCACGACTCCGTACGCTGCGGCACCTGTACCGCCGAAGAGGTGGAACGGAACTACGGCGAGGATGTGGCGGGCATCATACGCGGACTGATACGGGTAAACGAACTTTACGCCAAAAGCCCCACCATCGAGTCGGAGAACTTCCGCAACCTGCTGCTGTCCTTTGCAGAGGACATGCGCGTTATCCTCATCATGATTGCCGACCGCGTGAACATCATGCGCCAGATAAAGGAGTGCGAGAACGACGAAGCGCGCAGGCAGGTGGCCAATGAAGCCGCCTATCTGTACGCTCCCCTCGCCCATAAGCTGGGGTTGTACAAACTGAAGTCGGAACTGGAAGACCTTTCGCTGAAGTACACGGAGAAGGAAGTCTACTACCACATCAAGGAGAAACTGAATGAAACCAAGGCATCGCGCGACAAGTATATAGCCGCTTTCATCGCTCCGGTACAGAAGAAGCTGGAAGAGGCGGGACTGCACTTTCACATCAAGGGGCGCACCAAGTCCATCCACTCCATCTACCAGAAGATGAAGAAGCAGAAGTGTCCTTTCGAGGGTGTGTACGACCTGTTTGCCATCCGTGTAATCCTGGACTCCCAAGTGGAAAAGGAGAAGCTGGAGTGCTGGCAGGCATATTCCATTGTAACGGATATGTACCAGCCCAACCCGAAGCGTCTGCGCGACTGGCTGTCCGTGCCCAAGAGCAACGGCTACGAATCGCTGCACATCACCGTTATGGGGCCTGAAGGCAAATGGGTGGAAGTGCAGATACGCACCGAACGCATGGACGAGATAGCCGAACGGGGGCTTGCCGCCCACTGGCGGTACAAGGGCGTGAAAGGCGAAAGCGGACTGGACGAATGGCTGACTTCCGTACGTGAAGCGTTGGAGAATTCCGACAGCAGCGGACTGGAGACCATGGACCAGTTCAAGCTGGACTTATACGAAGACGAAGTGTTCGTCTTTACCCCCAAGGGAGACTTGTTCAAACTGGGCAAGGGTTCCACCGTGCTCGACTTCGCCTTCCACATCCACAGCAAGCTGGGCTGCAAATGTATAGGAGCCAAGGTAAACGGCAAGAACGCACAGTTGAAGCAGATACTGAACAGCGGCGACCAGGTGGAAATCATGACGTCCAATACACAGACGCCCAAGCAGGACTGGCTGAACATCGTCACCACTTCCAAGGCGCGCACCAAGATACGGCAGGCGCTCAAGGAAATGGCTGCCCGCCAGCATGCCTTTGCCAAGGAGACATTGGAACGTAAGTTCAAGAACCGGAAAATAGAGTATGACGAGGGTACGATGATGCGTCTCATCAAGCGGCTCGGCTTCAAGGTGGTGACGGACTTCTACCAGAGCATTGCCGATGAAACGCTCGACGTGAACGGCATCATCGACAAGTACCTCGAACTCCAGAAACGGGAGAACGACACGCACGACGACATCGTGTACCGCAGCGCCGAAGGCTATAACCTGCAGGCTGCCGCCCTGCCCGAAGAGACCACCGCCAAAGAGGACGTGCTCGTCATCGACCAGAACCTGAAAGGACTGGACTTCAAGCTGGCACGCTGCTGCAATCCTATCTACGGAGATGAGGTATTCGGTTTCGTAACCGTAAGCGGCGGCATCAAGATACACCGCTGCGACTGTCCGAATGCAAGTGACTTGCGCGAACGCTTCGGCTACCGCATCGTAAAGGCACGCTGGGCAGGCAAGTCGCAAGGCACGCAATACCCCATTACGCTGCGTGTGGTGGGGCACGACGACATAGGCATCGTTACCAATATCACTTCCATCATCTCCAAAGAGACCGGCATTACGCTGCGGAGCATCGGCATAGATTCGCACGACGGATTATTCTCGGGAACGCTTACCATCATGGTAGGTGACACCGGAAGACTGGAAGCGCTCATCAAGAAGCTGAGGACGGTAAAGGGAGTAAAGCAGGTATCGCGCAACTGACGGGGTAAATCCCAAGTTCAACATTGCGGACCGTAAAGTGCTACACTACGTTTCTAAAGTGCTACTTGGCGACGCTAAAGTTCTACTTTACAATCCTAAAGTAGAACTCTACGTTTCCCAAGTCCAACACTGCGTCTTCCCCGCCCTTATTTCTCAATGTTTTAATTCTAAAGACTCAATTTACCAACTATGCGATACGATTTCAAAAAACAGCTCCGCAGTTTCGGTTATGCCTGGCAGGGCATCCGGAGCTGCGTAGGCAAGGAGCAGAACCTGAGTTTTCATCTGATTGCCATGACGGCAGTAACCCTTGCGGGATTTGTTTTAGGCATTACGCGCACGGAATGGACGGTCGTTATCCTCTGTTTCGGTGTGGTGATTGCCGCCGAGCTGTTCAACACCGCTATCGAAAGGCTGGTGGACCTGGTATCTCCCGAACGGCACCCCGTTGCGGGGCAGGTAAAAGACATTGCCGCCGGAGCAGTGCTGGTGTGCGCTGTTGCGGCGGCAATTATAGGATTGATAATCTTTATACCGTATCTTTAAAGGCAGACGTTATCTTACCCTTTTCCTTTTATAGTAGGGATACGTCAGCAGGACGAAGAAGAACAAAGCAAGTATGGCGGCTACACCGGCGGCGTGGTAAAGCAGGAACGCATCTGCCAGGCGGCAAGCCGTTGCCAGACCCGCCAGAAGTCCGGTTTCCATAACCAGGTGGCAAGTCGTGTTACCCGTTCCCCGCTGGCAGTGATGAGACAGCTTTACGAACATCCTTGTAAACGGCAGCGTCAGAAACGTCAACGCCGCCAATGCCAGGAATGCAATGTAGTCGCCTATATAGAGCAATGGCAGCAATACGCCCGGCACGAAAGCTATCAGCAGCATATTCAGCGCAGGAACCCATGCACGCGGCAGCAGGAAGCGGTCCAGGCTGCACAGCCTCATCCCGATAGGCGCACGGAAAGCCACATATACCCTCGATGCGAAATACATGCCGAGAACTCCCACGACAACGGCTACATAAACAACCGTGCGGAAACCGTAAAGGTCGTACAGCAGGAAGCCTGCGCACGCCCCTGCCAGCATACCCAGCCGGGCAGACCACGCATAAATCATATTGCCGGCACTGCGCCTTGTAGATGTGGTAATGTCGATAGCCACCGTAATGCCCGCCGTCGTTGCCAGTCCAAAGCATACGCCCTGTACCGAAGCAAGCAGCATCAGCTTGAGATAGCTGTCGGCAAAGGCATACCCTGCCATTGCAGCCAGCATGACGAAAGCAGAAGAAAGCAATACGTTCTTCCGCTTATACTCATCGCACAGATAGGCATGAAACGGGCCTGCTGCAAACATCGCCGCAATGAATGCCAGAAACATGTCGCCTGTCCGGGAAACGGACATTCCCAACTGCTCCGGCATTACGAACGAAAGTACGGGAAAGAGCATGTAGACGGATGCGAACAGTAGCAGATTAGCAGTGCACATCCGCCAGAAGTTCAGCGTCATAAGCCTGTCAGTACTGTTCTTTCTCATTCGGGAAGTCTAAGTTCTTCACATCGGAAATGTAATGGCTGATAGCATCGGTCATTACAGTATGCAGGTCGGCATAACGGCGCAGGAAACGGGGGCGGAAACCGTTGTTCATGCCCAGCATATCCTGCACTACCAGCACCTGGCCGTCCACGCCGCTACCGGCGCCGATGCCGATGACGGGAATAGTCAGCTCGCCTGCCACACGCTCTGCCAACGCAGCGGGAATCTTCTCCAGTACAAGGGCAAAGCATCCGGCTTCTTCCAGCAGGTGGGCGTCGCGTACCAGTTTCTCCGCTTCGGCATCGTCCTTGGCGCGTACCGTGTATGTTCCGTACTTGTTGATAGACTGAGGCATCAGTCCGAGGTGTCCCATAATAGGAATACCTGCGCTGAGAATGCGTTTTACCGTACCGATGATTTCTTCCCCGCCTTCCAGCTTCAGGGCATCGGCATGGCTCTCCTTCATGATGCGGATGGCAGATGCAAGACCTTCCATTTCGTTTCCCTGATAAGAACCGAAAGGCATATCCACCACTACCATTGCGCGCTTTACGCCGCGCACGACGGACTTGGCATGATAAATCATCTGGTCGAGGGTTATGGGCAGTGTAGTCACATTGCCCGCCATTACGTTGGAAGCGGAGTCGCCCACCAGGATAACGTCCATACCTGCGCCGTCAACAATCTGCGCCATGGTATAGTCGTACGAGGTCAGCATCGATATTTTTTCGCCTCTCTGTTTCATCTCAACAAGGCGATGCGTAGTTACTTTACGAGTGTCGTCTGAAATATATCCAGCCATAATCTTAATGAATGTGTTAATGAGTTATCAATTAAAATAGCGCGCAAAGTTAGCGCTTTTTCCCATTACTTGTGCACTTGAAGCATTTTATCGTAAGTGAATCCCGTAAAATCATCCAATACACAATGACATAACGGAGCTATAGCCTCACGGGAGTTGGTCGTTGCCAGTCCTATCACGGTGGCTTCGGATGCCATGCCCGCTTTCAGTCCGTTAAAGGAGTCCTCGAATACATAGGTGTTGCCGGGAGTCGTGCCGAATACTTCCATACCGAGCAGGAAGCAGTCGGGAGCCGGCTTTGAACGGGAAAACATCTCTGCGGTAAGAATCCGGTCGAACATTGTCCTTACCTCGGGGCGGGCACGGTAGACGGCAGCCATTTTCCGGTCGTTGGAACTGGTGACAACCGCCATTTTCACGTGGTTACGGCGCAGGTCGGCAATGAAATCGAGCACACCGGGGATGTAATCATACGCCATGTCCCGCTCAAAAGCGTTGAGGGCGGTGGTGATTTCCTGCTGTTCCTTTGTCTTTCCGGCAAAGAAAGTGTCGTAGATGTAGGTCATGGTCTGCCCCTTTATGCGGCTCTCCAAATCGTCCATGCCCAGATAGTCCACCCCCGCTTTATGCCAAAAGACGGAATACTGCGTTTCGGTATCCATTACCACTCCGTCGAAATCGAACAGGACGGCCGTTGTTTTTGTTGTATCCATATTAAAAAAACAAATATAATATTCGGGCGCAAAGGTCTGAATAATCATCGAACTGAGCAAATATTCATTATCTTTTGATAAGATAGGAAGCTTTCACTATCTTTGCAAACACTTAATTGACGTATATCCAATGAACGATCCGCATATTTTGGGAACCGAACGAATAGGCAAACTGCTTGTGCAGTATTCCATCCCTGCCATTATCGGTATGACAATTACTTCGTTATATAATATCATCGACAGTATATTCATCGGTCATGGCGTAGGCGCCATGGGTATTGCCGGGCTTGCCATCACTTTTCCGCTGATGAACCTGGTGGTCGCTTTCTGTACGGTAGTCTCGGCAGGCGGCTCCACCATATCATCCATACGTCTGGGGCAGAAAGATACGGACGGAGCCACAGAAGTGCTGAACCACACCCTGATGCTGTGCCTTGTCAACGCATTCCTGTTCGGCGGCATCTCCTTTATCTTCCTGGACGAAATCCTGCGCTTTTTCGGTGCCAGCAACGAAACGCTGCCGTATGCACGGAACTTTATGCAGATAATCCTGTTGGGTACGCCGGTGACATATACAATGATAGGGTTGAACAACATCATGCGTGCCACGGGGTATCCCAAGAAAGCGATGCTGACTTCGATGGTTACGGTGGTGTGCAACATTATTCTCGCCCCTATCTTCATCTTCCACTTCGACTGGGGTATCCGTGGCGCGGCAACGGCAACGGTCATTTCGCAATTTATCGGCATGATATGGGTGGTGAGCCACTTCCTGCAAAAGACAAGTATCGTACGCTTGCAACCGGGTTTCTGGAAGATGAAAAAGCGTATTATCAGCAGCATTTTCTCCATAGGGATGTCTCCGTTCCTGATGAATGTAACGGCATGCGTCATCGTCATCATCGTCAACAACAGCCTGCAACGTTACGGCGGCGATATGGCTATCGGCGCTTACGGCATCATGAACCGGCTGCTGGTGCTGTACGTAATGATTGTACTGGGACTGACCATGGGCATGCAGCCTATCGTGGGCTACAACTTCGGAGCACAGAAGTACGACCGCGTAAAGGCTACGCTGCGCCTGAGCATCCTTACGGGCGTGTGCATCACCAGTACGGGCTTTATCATCTGCGAACTGTTTCCGCATGCCGTATCGGCTGTCTTTACCAGTGACGGGCAACTGATTGACATGGCTTCCAGAGGAGTGCGTATCGGCATAGCCATGTTCCCGCTGGTAGGTGCGCAAATCGTTATCGGCAACTTCTTCCAAAGCATCGGCAAGGCGAAAATCAGCATATTCCTGTCCCTTACCCGGCAGTTGTTGTACCTGCTGCCGGGACTGATTATCCTGCCCCGCTACATGGGGCTGGACGGTATCTGGACGTGTATGCCCGTATCGGACTTCTTTGCATTCGTTACGGCGGTCATTGCCCTGTGGATATATGTAAAGAAACTGAAGAGGTTGTCTCCTCTCCAGTCTTAATCCTTATAAATCGTTCGAGGCTACGCTCGCCACCACACTGCCGTCGAACAAGTGTACCGTACGGTGTGCAAACGAGGCATCGTGCCGGGAGTGCGTCACCATGACAATGGTAGTGCCTTCCCGGTTCAGTTCCGTCAGCAGGTTCATCACTTCCGCACCGTTCTTGGAGTCCAGATTACCGGTAGGCTCATCGGCAAGAATCAGTTTCGGGTTCGTCACCACGGCGCGGGCAATGGCTACACGCTGCTGCTGACCGCCGGAAAGCTGTTGCGGAAAGTGCTTGGCACGGTGGCTGATGTTCATCCGTTTCAGGATATCATCTACCATGCGCTTGCGTTCACCCGCTTTCACGCCCAAATAGGTAAGAGGCAGTTCTACATTTTCGTAAACGTTCAGCTCATCTATCAGGTTGAAGCTCTGGAACACGAATCCTAACTTGCCTTTGCGCACGCGGGTACGTTCTTTCTCTTTCAGGTCCGCCACTTCCTGCCCGAGCAACTTATAACTGCCTTCCGTAGGATTGTCCAGCAGACCGAGTATATTCAATAAGGTAGACTTGCCGCAACCGGACGGGCCCATGATGGCTACAAATTCCCCTTCTTTCACTTCGAGGTTTACATGGTTCAACGCTACCGTCTCCACTTCCGAGGTACGGAATACTTTACTGATGTCGTTTATCTTAATCATATTGTTTTGTTTTTCTATGTTATATGCTTTTTTATTCACTCTTGATACTGTTCACAGGGTTCTCGTTGGCTATCCGCCAGGACTTCCAAAGGACGCAGCCTACGATTACCGCCAGATTGGCGATTACCACCAGCAGATATACAACCCAACCGAGAGGAACCTGCTCGGCAAACTGCTCCATCCAGATACCGTTAATATACCACGATGCAAGGGTTCCGAGAACAACTGCCGGCAATGCTACGACAAGCACGTCTTTGGAAAGCAATTCCAGGATAGAGGATGCTTCCGCACCGTTGACCTTGCGGATGGCAATCTCCTTGCCGCGACGGCGTACTTCATCGGCAGTATATCCTATCAGCCCCATCAGCATGACGAAGAACATCGTTACGGCCGCCATCAGTGTGGCATTGCGGAACACGCGGACACTGTTGTAGGAATCGGTAATCTGCTTTTCATAGCTGACGAAGTCGATGGTCTGATTGCCGAAGGCATCGGCTGCATCCTTGTTCAATTGCCGCAGGTTCTGTACAAAAGGTTCTTTCAAACGGACATGTACCGTCCCCGTGAAATGTTGATTATAGCGGGCGACAAAAGGCATCTTGGCTTCCGTAAAATCCCCTATCTGGAAATCTTTCAGCACCCCCGCCACTTTCATCTGTGCAGCATTGTCTACATCGACGGTACGCCCCACGGCATCATTTCCCCAATGCATCATGTCCGCAAATGTTTCATTTACGATTATCTCATCTTTCGTACGTGCCATACGCCCCGCCTTGAACGCCATGCCCATCATTGCCGGATAGTCCTCCCGCATATAGTAACAGGCACGTGTGGAAAAAAGCACATTGCCCGATGCGTCACGAATCATAGAGCCGCTATATCCGCTGACAGGCGTATTGTTGGCGCTGGTCACCGCCTCTACATAAGGAAGCCCTTTAAAGAACCGGAGAGCGGCATCACTCTCTTTATCCTCGTTCCAATAGGCATTGGCAAATGCCATCCGCTGCGGATTATACCCCATATCCTTGTTCAGCACATATTGATACTGCACCATCACCACGCACATAAGTCCGCAAATGA
>OHAX01001290.1_pt1 | contig 10863 bp, 7 predicted proteins | sample 1577261 | NCBI WGS metagenome assembly OHAX01 (sample SAMEA3541483, study PRJEB24748) | human gut metagenome | biome: human gut; feature: human-associated habitat; material: faeces | place: China | collected 2012 | reverse complement strand
GCAGCTGCCCTGCCGGTATGGAGCAGGATGCCGTGCTGGAGCTTTTGTATTATGCCTTTCTTGTGATGGATAGGGGTATTCTGCCGCCGAAGCTGATTTCCCGTATCTTTGAATTGAAGCTTTTGCAGCTGAATGGACTCTTTGCGTCAGATGTATGTCATATCTGCGGCGAAGGCGAGGGGACACTCTATTTTGACGGCAGGATGGGCGCGTTTTACTGTGAAAAGCACCGCACAGAGGATAGTATTTTTGTTCCGGATGCCGTCCGAAGGGCGATTCGGTTTGTGCTGGAAAGAGAGAGCCGTGCGGCGTTTGGCTTTCAGCTTTCCGCCGAAGCACTGGAGCAGCTGACCTTTATCCTGCGGAAATATATGGAGGTTCACATGGGCATAAGGCTGAAAACACGCGATTTTTTTGAACAGTGAATAAAGTATCGTACATTTTTTGTCTATTCCTTTGCAGAAAGGCGGAAAAATACACGGATTTAAGTGCAATTTTTTGCCTTGACAGAAAAAGAGAAAAGCGTTATTATAAACCACAAGTTAATCATTACTGCGATGAAGAAGAGGAGTATCTGCGGAGCATTTGCAGAGAGCTGTCGGCTGGTGTGAGGCAGCAGTGCGAAACAGAGAAGGGCACTTTGGAGCAGTGTCACAAGAGAGGGTTGATGTGTTGGCATCAATCAACGAGGGTGGAACCGCGGAAGATTTTTAAAGCTTTCGTCCCTTGCTGTATAGCGAGGAGACGGGAGCTTTTTTGCGTAAAACAATGAGCCATGCAGAGGCTGTCATGTGCCTGCACATAGGACAGCATCTATTTGGCGAATGTATCGACATGAGTAACGGAGCATGTGTGCGAAGTTACGAATGGGGCGAATGCGGGAGCTTCGTAGAAGCGGAGCAGTCGGTTTTGCGATTACTTTCGTCCTTCGGAGTGTAAAGAAGTTATTTTGTAAGGAGGAATTGAAATGGCAGTAGAATCTATGGAAAAAATCGTAGCATTGGCAAAAAACAGAGGCTTTGTTTACCCCGGTTCCGAAATTTACGGCGGTCTGGCAAACACATGGGATTATGGCCCTCTGGGTGTAGAACTGAAAAATAACATGAAAAAAGCATGGTGGAAGAAATTTATTCAGGAAAACCCGAAGAATGTCGGCGTTGACTGTGCAATCCTGATGAACCCCCAGACATGGGTGGCATCCGGTCATGTTGGCGGCTTCTCCGACCCTCTGATGGACTGTAAGGAATGTAAGGAGCGTTTCCGCGCCGATAAGCTGATTGAAGACCACATGGCATCCCACGATATGCCCGAAGTGGTTGTAGACGGTTGGACAAATGAAGAGATGAAGAAATTTGTAGACGATAATCAGGTTGTCTGCCCTTCCTGCGGCGCACATAACTTCACAGATATCCGTCAGTTTAACCTGATGTTCAAGACCTTCCAGGGCGTAACAGAGGATGCGAAAAACGTGGTTTATCTGCGTCCCGAAACTGCACAGGGTATCTTCGTAAACTTCAAAAACGTGCAGAGAACCACAAGAAAAAAACTGCCCTTTGGTATCGGTCAGATTGGTAAATCCTTCCGTAACGAAATCACACCCGGTAACTTTACCTTCCGTACCAGAGAATTTGAACAGATGGAGCTGGAATTTTTCTGTGAACCCGGTACAGATTTGGAATGGCTGGATTACTGGAGAAAATACTGCAAAAACTTCCTGCTGAGCCTGAATATGACAGAGGATGCAATCCGTCTGAGAGATCACTCTCCTGAAGAACTGTCTCACTACAGCAAGGGTACAACAGATATCGAATATAAATTCCCGTTCGGCTGGGGCGAGCTGTGGGGCATTGCGGACAGAACCGATTATGACCTGACCTGCCACCAGAACACAAGCGGCGAGGATATGACATATTATGATCAGGCAAAGAATGAAAAATATGTGCCTTACTGCATCGAGCCTTCTGTTGGTGCGGACCGTGTAACGCTGGCATTCCTGTGCGATGCTTATAACGAAGAGGAGGTCGGCGAAGGTGATGTCAGAACCGTTCTGAAATTCCATCCCGCACTGGCTCCCATCAAGGCGGCTGTTCTGCCCCTGAGCAAAAAGCTGAACGAACAGGCAACAGAGGTTTATGCAGCACTGGCGAAGGAATTCAACTGCGATTATGATGATGCAGGCTCTATCGGTAAGCGCTACAGAAGACAGGATGAGGTCGGCACACCCTTCTGCATCACCTACGATTTCGATTCCGTTGAGGATCACTGCGTAACCGTGCGTGACAGAGATACCATGGAACAGGTAAGAATGCCTATCGCAGAGTTGGTTTCTTATCTGAAGGAAAAAATGGAGTTTTAAGCCATGAAACCATTTGAAGGCTTTACCGCGGAAACAATAGATTTCCTCTGGGAGCTGCGGATGAATAACAGCCGCGAATGGATGGAGGAAAACCGCGACCGCTATAAGCGCGTGCTGAAGGAACCCTTTGATAGCCTTGCGGCGGCGCTTGTGGCGGAAAGCACAGCCTTCGGCGGAAGGGAAATGAAATGCTCCGTTTCCCGTATCAATCGCGATATCCGCTTTTCCAAGGATAAAAGCCCTTACCGCGCAAGCCGTTGGGTTGTGCTGTATGATGCGGCATTGCAGGGAACGGCATGGAAGGAACGCCCTTCCTTCTATTTCGAGCTGAGCCCCGAAGGCTATGAGCATGGTCTTGGCATGTGGTGCAGTCCGTCTGCCTTCCTTGCGGCATACCGCAGAAAAATCGAAAGCAATCCTGCGGCGTTTGAACGTATGGCGAAAAAATTTGAGAAAGACCCTCTTTTCCGTCTGGAAGGGAGAGCATATAAAAAATTCAAAAACGAAACGCTTTCCCCGCTTTTGCAGGCGTGGTATCCCAAAAAGGATGTCCTGCTTGTGGCACACGGCGGTATGGAGGATATCCTCTTTTCCCCTGAATTACCACAGTTCCTCGCAGAGGGATGGAGCAGGCTCAAAAATTTCTATGCTTTTCTGGATGCCATTGAAGCGGAATAAAAAAGGAGTGGATTTAGGATGAAAAGAAATACGGTAAAAAGAAACGTAAGCCTTGCCTTAGGTGCGGTGCTGGTTTTCGGTGCAGTTCCTGCCTATGCGGCGGACGCTGTTACAGTAAACCTGAACGGCAGTCAGATGGAGTTTGATGTAAATCCCGTGATTGAAAACAGCAGAACCCTTGTGCCGTTCAGAAAGATTTTTGAAGCACTGGATTGTGCCGTTTCCTATACGAAGGAGAATGGCGCGCAGGTAGTTACGGCAAACAGAGGTAATCAATGGATCACTCTGGAAATCGGCAAAAACGAAATCACCGTTGATGGCGAAACAAAGAAGCTGGATGTTGCGCCGAAAATCGTAAACGGCAGAACCCTTGTGCCGCTGAGAGCCATTTCTGAAGGTCTGGACTGCACGGTTGATTGGTCTGCCGATACCAAAACCGTGGATATTCAGAAAAAACAGGGGCAGTATGCCGTTACATCCGCACATATTTCTAAGAATATAACAGATGATAAGGGAAATATTCTGATTACGATAGCGTTTGAATACCCCGTCATTGAAAATAAGGACAATAACGCCTTTATCACAGCGGTAAATGAACAGTATAAAAAGGATGCCGAAGCTGCTATTTCCGAAGCGGAAGCGGAATTTAAGGATTCTGCCGCGGCAGTCCTTGCTTCCGAGGGCAAGAATTACCATCCAATGGTTTTCACACGCTCCTTTGAGGTTAGTCTGAATCAGGATAACCTGCTTTCTATCACACAGCTGGATTATGCGAATACCTACGGCGCACATCCCAATACGCTGAAAAGCTCAAAGACCTTCAATCTGGCGGAAAATAAAGCGCTTACGCTGAGCGAGGTTCTAGGGAAGAATGCCGCCGATACGGATAGCTATGTGAAGGAAAAATTTGACGCGTATGTCAAAGAAACCGTAGGCGAATTGCTTGAGTATTATCAGCAGAACAGCGAGAAAGCACTCTCCGCAGTTAATTTCTGCCTGACCGAGGATGCACTGGTGCTGTATTATAATCCTTATGATATCCTGCCTTACGCGGCAGGCTCGCCAGAGGTAAAAGTACCCTATGCGGATACAACCATAAAGCTTGCTTTGTCTGAAAGCTGATGGTTTTAAGGCAATAAAAAGGAAGGGATGTTAACCCTTCCTTTTTTATTGCCTTTTTTATCCTAATTTAGACCAATCGCGTGTTTCGCGCAGCTCTGTCCATTTTTCATGCTTGGAATTCTCTTTGAATTCGTAGTAATGGCTGTTGGTTGCCTCCTGTACGGGCAGGTAATACCAGCTGCTTGTATCAGCGTTATCCGTCCATGTAATCATGTCGGGAAGCAAATCCGCCGGAGTCTCAGGGAGACGCTTCAGCACACGGTTTACCAGAGACATGGTTTCTGCACGGGTAATCTGATTCTGGGGACGGAATGTATCGTCGCCGTAGCCGCTTACCCAGCCATGGTTCGCCGCAACCGTAATCTCGCCTTCTGCCCAATGCCCGATGATATCGGTGAAGCTTACGGGCGTTTTGTCACCGTTGTTGTCAAAGCGTGTTGCGATTGCCGCAAATTCCGCACGCGTGATGGGTGCGTTCGGGCGGAATGTCCCATCGGGATACCCTGCGATAATGCCCATCCTGCTCAGCGTGGAAACGGAGCTGCAATACCATGCGTCCGCCGCCACATCGGAGAAATCATTCTGATGTGTGAAGTTTTCACTGCGGATACCATCCTCAAGCAGACGGAAGAAGATTGCCGCTACCTCTGCACGGGTGATGGAATTCTGTGGCTGTACTTCGCCGTTTTCATAACCTACCACATAAGCAAAGTGGTCAGTGTTGTTCAGACCCAGTGCGTCATCATCAGGAATTTCTACTGTCGGCTTGGGCTTGGGACGATGTCCGCCGCCGCCACCACCGCCGCCGGAGGATTCCTTGGTGTAGGTTACAGTGATTACCGTATCCGCAGGCTTGTCGGCAGGAATTGTGCCGGAAACTGTGGCTTTATCTGCCTTGTAGCCTTCGATAGCAGGGCTGTCAATGGAATAAGCCGCACCTGCTTTTACGTTAATAACTGCAGCCTCCGCAGCCTTTGTGCCGTCGGAGTAAGCATAATGAACCGTAACCTTGTAAAGCTGTTCATGTGCCGCTTTTAAACCAAATTGAGTAGGAGCGGTTTCATCTGTTACATAGGCATCGAAATATTTTTGACCATCCTCTGTTTCTGCTCCCCAACGAGAACACCGACCATCCTTATAGCCGTCATAGAACCAACCTGTAATTTTTTCGCCATCAGAAGCAAGCTTTCTGTCACCCGACATTTTTGTTGCATCTGCAAGAGAAATCATACTATTAGCACCAAATGTGAATAAATCGTCACCGGCTGTTTGTGCAGCATTGTTATACAATGCATTGTCTTCGGCGAGTATAATATTTGAGGTAACTCCATAAATACCACCGCCGTAGCTTGCTTGGTTGTTGCAGATAGAAGCACTGTTATTATTTGTAATAGATTCTCCTCCATTAGAATCCGAATTTGTGGTATTTTCACCAATAGTAATTGTTGCGCTTTGGCTGTAAATACCACCACCATAACCATTTGTTGCTTTATTACCATACAATTCACTGCCGGACTTAATAGTAAGTATTGCATTATTTTTTGTTTCAAGTAGATTGCAAATTGCAATGCCTGCACCATTTGCAGCTTCATTTTTGTTAATGGAGGAGCCGTTCTGTAAAGTAATATGGGTATTAGCTGCGGCAGTACACAAAGCAAAAATACCACCGCCAAAAGAGGCGTTATTATCGGTAATTTCAGCATGATCTAAGGTTAATTCACCCATACTATAAGCTACGATACCACCGCCTTGGTCACCGCCGATATTCAAGGCAACAGTAGAATTCTGAATCGTCAAATCAAGTCCGTCACCACAGTAGATACCTCCGCCAATAGGAACCATGAATTCAGTTTCTTTTTGTTTAGAGGTCATATACTCTGCACGGTTATTTTGAATACGTGTGTTTTGGGTAATTGTACAAGAGTTTTTTCCAGTAACATAAAGTCCTCCGCCATATAAGGAATGGTTATCTTGAATTACAGAAGCCTCGATGTTTACCAAAGTATTGCTTGCACAAATACCACCGCCGTCATCTATGGCAGTATTATTTTCGATAACAGAATTGTTTTTAATGGTTAGAGCACCGCCGATAGACAAAATGCCGCCGCCGTCAGCAGCCTCATGCTCTTCAAGGTCAGCAGTGTTTTCATAAACGTGAACATTGTCCAAGGTTAGATTTGCATCCTTTGCATAGATACCACCACCACCTGTGCATTCACTGCCGGCACCGCCGATACCGATTGCTTTGTTTTCAGTAATGGATAAGTTGTGTAAGTTAACGGTTGCATCTTGAATAGAGAAACCGCCGCCATTAGAAAGATTATTACCTCCGGTAATCTTACCTTTTTCTTCTGCACTGCTTGTTATGGTAACATTAGTTTCCGCGCCGGTAATGGTTACAACGGAATCGTCACCGAAACCTGTTAAGGTTTTCCCCTTCAAATCCAGTGTAATAGATTTGTTGATATTGATGTTTTCGGTTACATCCTTCGCCAGTACAACGGTCTCGCCGTTTTCAGCCGCGTCGATTGCCGCCTGTAGTGTTTCGTAGGTTCCCTCTTTACCATCGATGGTTGCCGCATACGTCACTACTTCGCCAGTTGTTTCGCCTTTGCTTTCGTCTTTGTTTTCATCTTTACCCTCGGAAGGAGTAGTGTTGTCCTTGCCTTCCTCAGCTTCTCCACCGCTTACAGGTGTAGGTAAAGGCGTTAAGGTTTCATTTCCACCCTTCTGCTCCTCGCCAGAAGGAGCAGGAGTACTGGTTGTCCCTGAGGGGGGGGGCAGTTTCGGTCTTCTGTCCGCCGTTCTCAGGTGTGCTTACTGGTTCTGTTCCTTTGTTGCTGCTTGCTTCGCTTCCATTGGACGAGCCGTCAGGCTGTTCTGTAGCAGGCGCACTATTCGTCTGCTGAGAGCCTTCGCTCCCGGCACCCTCCTCTGCGAATACCCCAACCGGCGGCAGGGCAAGCGTCATAGAAAGTGCCAATGTCCAAGTGAGAAGCTTCTTGCCTTTGTTTTTCTCTGTCATAAAAACCCCCCTTTTCCTGTCTGCGGGTTTCGGAACAGGGAAACAATATGTATTTCGGTAGCCGGCTGTCCTGCGGCGAATCCCCTCGCCGTTTAGACCCTTGGCTTTGCGACATCGGCTTTCACCGATTGTGCCTTTTTCTGTACATACGCCCGTTCCTGCGTCCGCACAGAAATAAAAATAGTTACATTAGTGTTGTATAAGAATAGAATAGCATATTTACATAAAAAGACAAGTGCCTTTTTATTTTTTTGTAAAATTTTGCCATACAAAAAGAGACAAAATCCTTAAAAAAGAGTATAATATGAAAAAACGATGAACGAGGTGAACCCTTTTATGAATGATTTCGTAAAGAAGATGTTGGATTATAACCGTGCCTTCGTGGAGCATGGTCTCTATGAAAAGTATACCACAACCAAGTATCCGGACCGTAAAATCGCCATTCTTGCCTGTATGGATACCCGCATGACGGAGCTTCTGCCTGCCGCCCTTGGCTTGAAAAACGGTGATGTCAAGCTGATTAAAAACGCAGGCGGCCGCGTGATGCACCCCTATGGCAGTGTCATTTTCAGCCTTTTGGTCGCAGTCTATGAGCTGGGCGTGGATACGGTCGTTGTCATCGGGCATGATGATTGCGGCGGTCGCCTGCTTGACCCGAAGGAAATGATTGCCAAGATGAAGGAACGCGGCATTTCGCAGGAAGCGATTGACCATGTGGATGAAAACCATAAAAACGTGGAGCAATGGCTGACCGGCTTCGGGGATATCAATCATTCTGTGCAAAGCACCGTCGATGCCATTCGGGAGCATCCGCTGCTGCCAAAGGATCTGGAGGTGCTCGGCTTCATCATGGACCCCCATACGGGCGCAGTCCGCGGCGTTTCCGAGAGAAAAGAATAAAATATGAAAATCAGAAAGTCGCTTTTTGTCTAAGCAAAGGGCGGCTTTTTTCTTTTACGGAAAATTTATAAAATCCGCTTGACAGAATGGACATACAGTTGTATGTTATAAATAAACATACACTTGTAGGTAAAAGAGGTGAACCCCATGGAAAAACAGAAATTACCCGATACAGAGCTCAAGGTCATGCAGGCAGTCTGGCATATCGAACCCCCTGCCAGTACCTCTGCCGTCCGCGAGGAGCTGCAAAAGGAACGCCCTTGGAATTTATCCGCTTTGCAGACCCTTCTGGGCAGACTGGTGCGCCGTGGATTTTTGCAGACGGAAAAGCGGGGCAAAAGCCGCTATTATACCCCCCTCGTCACAGAGGAGGACTATCTCGCGGAGGATAGCCGCCGCTATTTTCAGAAATGGACGGGCGGCTCTCTCAGGGATTTGGTTGCCTGTCTTTATGTCAATCATTCGGTTACAAAAGAGGACTTAGAAGAATTGAAGGCGTTTATCGAGGACGAAACGGAGGGGTGAGCGGCTATGCGTATTTTTCTGGAATATTTGAAGGTCGGCCTTTGGATGCTTCCGATTATTCTGCCGGCACTTTGGCTTTTGCCGCGCCTGTCTAAGCGGTATGCCGCTAAGGTATCCTATGTCATCTGGCTTGTGCTTGCCGTGCGTCTGCTCGTTCCGTGGAATCTGACCCTTCCGCAGGAAACCGCCCCTATCCATGTGGCAATTTCCGAGGAGCAGGCGAATGAATGGGTGCAGGCGAAATTCAATCCTGTGCAGGCACCGCCAAAGGCAGAAGGCACAGCGGCCGCGGCACAAAAGCAGACACAGCCCCAAGCCGAACCCCTGCAGCCCTTGCAGATTGGCTTTGCCCTTTGGTTGGCAGGTGTGCTGTTTTTCGCCCTGCGGACAGCGGTTTCTGTTTTTCGGATGAAAGCCCTGCTTCGCCGCTGGGAGAAGGAGCCCTCCGCCGAAGCAAAGGCGTTTTTCGCTGAAACGGCAGGCAAAACGCAGCCGCGGCTCATGGTTTGCCCTGTGCTGGAAAGTCCTATGGCGGTCGGTTTATTCCGCACAACCGTCTATCTGCCCCATGAGCACTACACCGCGCAGGAGCTGGAAATGATTTTCCGTCATGAGCTGATCCATTGGCGGCGGAAGGATTTGTGGTATAAGCTGCTGCTGCTTGCCGCAAGAAGCATCCATTGGTGCAACCCTCCGGTATGGTGGATGGCAAAGCGTGCAGAGCGGGATTTGGAAATTTCCTGCGACAGCATGGCGGTACAGGGCAGGGATGCGGCGTATCGCAAGGCGTATGGTCTGATGATTTTGCAGGAGGCGGAGCGCAGCATCGAAAAGCAGGCAGCATTGACAACCTGTTTCACCGATGGGAAACGGGCATTGCAGGAAAGGCTGGTGGAGATTATGAATCAAAGCAAACGAAAAAAGGGCATGGCACTGGTTTCTGTTATGCTTGTGCTGACATTGACCTGCGGTTGCCTCATCAGCTGTGGGAAGGACGAGAAAGCATCGGAGTCCACGCAGGATACAGCAGCAAGCCAAGGTACCCTGACCGCAGAACAGCGCAAGCTGACTGAGCGGTGGGCAGAAGCTCTTTCCGACAGAGATGGCAAAATCCGCTATAAAGAGATGGGCAAGGCTGCCAAGGCGCAGTTTATCGCAGAGCAGAAGGCGCTTGATGGCGAGGATTGGAATTATGTCATCGGCGGCTCCAGCCCTTGGGTGGATTCCTATACCATCGAGGAGCGCGAAAATGCAGCCATGATTACCTATACCATGCAGGATAGCCAGCCTGCTTATTACACCATGAAGGAGCTTTTGAAATTCGGGGAGGAAAACGGAAAAACCGTTGTCGCCGGCTATCTCACCTCCAATTTCTATTGGGCGGACGGCAAGGTGCATCCTAGCATTTCCCGTACAGAATCGGATTTGGACGAAGGTATCTGGGACTTTCTTTCGCAGAGCGTGGTCGGCTTTATCAGCCAAAGCGGTTGGGATGTGTATGAATTGGAGGCCTTCAATTTTAACCGCATCAGCGTGACACGCACCCCTCTTTCAAACGGCAGAGAACAGGTAACCGTGGATTTCGGCTTGAATATGCATTATAGAAATCCCTTCCGCGATCCCGATGAGGCAGGCTACATCAAGCGCGCGAAGGAGGCTGGGCAGTCTGTGTATGCGGTGTATTATAAGGAATATTATGAGGAAAAAGAGGGAAATACCTATTTCCGCTTTACCTGCGAGGTGCAGGCGGATGCACAGAAAATCAATGAGGACACCTGCTATCCGGAAACCTTCCATCTCTATAATGATGATTTCGATCCGCATAGGATTACCTTTTATAAGAAAAATCCTGCTTGGGATGGCTGGTATGACGAAACACCTACGGATGGCTGGTTCTGCACCGTTACCCCTGCCAAGGATGCGAATACCGTCACCGTTGCCAGAAAAATCCGTATCGAGGATGCCACAGGCAGAACGAATAACGGCTATTTCGATTTGAATCTTGACTACACGACCACCTTCCCCGTTGCGGAGAATGCAGCCTTTACCGTTGGCGGCGCAGGCGAAGCCCCTGCCATGCTGAACGCGAAGGAATGGTTTTCCCGTCTGCAAAGCGGAAAGGTCGGGCAGAGCGTGACGCTGTTCTTCGGGACAGATGCAAACGGAAACACCGTAATCACCGAGGGCAGAGAAGGCTTCTGGCAGGGCACCGTTTATGATCATCCTGTCATGGATTATGACACTGACGATCAACAAA
>OHAX01001250.1_pt1 | contig 11255 bp, 19 predicted proteins | sample 1577261 | NCBI WGS metagenome assembly OHAX01 (sample SAMEA3541483, study PRJEB24748) | human gut metagenome | biome: human gut; feature: human-associated habitat; material: faeces | place: China | collected 2012 | reverse complement strand
TCACATTCTAGAATGCAGGCTCCAGTGATGGGGCTTCGATAGGCGAAACCGCGTACGTACATACCGCAGCCCCACGTCAGGGTTGGAGGATTCATGCTGGCTACAGTTTGCTAATTATTTTAATTTAGATATGTATAGAATGCCATTTCCCATCATAACTATCAAATTCTTTTACATTATCTAATTTCCAGAGACCTGCCTGTTTTTTGAATTTATAAAGTCTTTGTGTTTCCATTCCAGCGTAAAGCACATCACTTTTTACAGTTATAGAGCTACCTTTTTCTTCTATTTCAATGATTTTCTCGTTATTCGGATTGAATGTTGGAGGGTAATTAACAGTCATACATTCTAACTTTCCCATTTTTCTTGGTTTATCTGTTAGGTATTTATCGTATATTTCCTTTAGTGTTTGTTTCAATATCTCATCAGGAATATCTGTGCCTGCATCAATATGCTTATTAGCATTATCTTCCCATTTATACATTTCCATCAGAAAACAATTTAATACAGTTTCAATACTTTTATACATAATTCACTCCTTTTTAGTTTTCTTTAAGTTGTTTGAACGAAGAATAATCCACCAGATAGATCTCGATTTATAAAAATATATCCTATGTTCTCAGTTAGATAAAAAATTTCATTTACTTCTTCAGGCAGATCCATTCCTAAGATTTGACCTATGAAAATATATTTTTCTAGAAAATCATCACTCTCTTGCTGTAAATATTCAGGTTGTCCTCCTAGAAAACTCATTTCATCTAAATTCTCAATAGGATTAATTGGATAAAATTTATCTAGGTTAAACTTGAACTGATTTTTATCTCCGATGATAACTTTCGTGTATCCTTGAATAGCATCGTCAATTTCAGTAATGTAGTCAAGAAAATAATCTTCTTTATCATAATAAGAAAAAACGTAAATTGCTTTATCTTTATATTCCATATCCTGAAAATCTGTTTTAAATTGAGGTGCAACAGTTAATAGATTTTCAATTGGTATAAAAGCAACCAATGCTAACTCATGACCATCTGGCGCTATCACTTTATTTGAATAGTCTAAATCTAGCCCAACTAATATATTATTTATATTGGGTTTGCTATCTAAAAAGTTAAAATTAACGTATCCATTTTTTTCCATTTAAATTCTCCTAAACATTTAAGGGCATTTCTCACCTACTTTTTTCAATTTTCTAAGAAATTTCTTAACTTCTTTTCTTAATCCTCCTTCAGAAGTTTTGGGTTTGTAACGATAATCCGCTAAATCTTATTAATTAATTGATATTTATCAATATTTTTAATTCGTCTGGTAATTTTGCACCATTTCTATATGCCTTTTTAGCCCAAAATATGGCGTTTTCTTTATTGCCTTGTGTGAAAAATAAATCGGCTAAATTGGATTGGGCAATTGGATGTCCATTTTTTGCCGCTATCTCTAGCCATTTAAATTCCAAATCTTGATCTATAGATACAAACATATGGTATTGATATAATTTGAATGCTGCGTTTTTATCTCCATTAGTGGCGTTCTTTTCGAGAATTTGAATTTCTTCATCTGAAATCCAATAAGTACTACCTGTTGATATAAAGTTAGTCATTTTAAATTTCTTTCCGGATGTTGTTTACATGATATTAAAGGGGTGTGCCTGTGCGTACCGCACATGCCCTACGTCAGGATCGGAAGTTTCATGCGGGCTACAACTTACTCATTCATCTTCATAAGCATCACCATAGCTTTGAAAAGAGGAATCTAACCAAAACCATTCTTTTTCATTGGAAACCAATTTCTCCAGTAGTTCTGTAAATGACTTAGCAATAATGGGAGACTCATCAGGTGTAGCATGAGTTTCTATAAAACTATCATAACAAAAACCAAATCTTTTTTTGTTTAAGTCTATACTGATATATTGACTTAGCTCTTGAGAAGATGCAATCATGAACCAATCATTACTGATATCATCTGCCAACTCCTCCCAAATAACATCATCAGCTGGATATAGAATTTGGTTTGTTGGTTGCAATTCTGAAAGTGAACTGATTCTTATCTCACAAGAAGTATCAATATTGAGAATAGCATATTCATAATTTTCATAAAAGAATTCTAAATCTTTTGGCAAAGGAAAAGTAAATTCTGGTTTTGATACTGCTTTCAAAAATTGATGGCTACTTTTTTGTTCTAATTTTTCAATTAATTCTTTGATTTTCATTAAATACTCCTTAGGACTGAAAGTTTTTGTTCAGGCTACAGCTTGCTGTTTGTACTTTGCATCGGAATTGGAATCATCGTACTCGATGTCGGTAATGACTTCGTTGTCGAGGCTGATTTGGTTGTTTTCATTGTAGTTGAAGCACGTGAGAAGGGCATAGGGAAAAGATCGTCTGAAAAATGATTTCAGATACTCTTGATATTTGGTGAAACTCGACCAAGCCCACGCTTACTAAAAATTATAATGAATAATTTTTAATTCTATACCTAACTCAGATAATACTTGCATTTGATTGAAGGAGATTTTATATTCACGAGTAGCCTCTTCGTTGGCCCAGCTGTAAATTATAAGCTCTTTATTTAGCTTATATTTTTTAAATATATAGTTCAAATTTTTCTTTATGTCTTCTATTTTTTGCATAATTTTATTAATTTTTTCATTTAAATTTTCCTCTTTATCTATACCAAAAGAATAGTAAGAGTGTTCAATTATAAATTGAACCTTTTTGTTTGGTGAGGTAAATAAATCTCCCTTACTATAAAACTCGGCATTTTTAATATTAAGTATTTTGTCTATTTCTCTCATGTTAATATAATCATTTGATTCCATATAAAATGTTACTTCAATTGAATTATTCAGCATCATCGCAACCAATTCTTGTTCTAATAAATTCAGAAGAATTTTTTCTTCTTAATAAAAGTTCTCCAGTTTTATTTTGTTTATAAATATCATAATGAGATACGGCTCGTTTACCAACATAATCAGCTTTAAACGCATGTGAATCTGAGCCTATTTGATCTAAAATCCATTTCAATTCTTTTTGGTTAATTAGTTTACTATCTTTTGTATCTCCGTCATTACAACCAGACGACAATCCATATAAATCTACCCAAGCTTATACATTTTGAGAATAGTTATAAAAATTGCTTCTTCCCCACAAACCAATCGGATCCTGATTCACAAACGACCCCGCCTCTGGCTCGTAATACCGCATCAGGTTGTAATGCAGTCCGGTTTCTTCATCGAAGTATTGGTTTTACAGTCTAAACGGCTGATGGGAATGTCGATAGACACGCTCATCCTTTTTCAGACGACCTTGAGTTTTGGGGTCGTCTGATTTGAAAACTGTAACCTCAGGAATCTGTATGGCCGTCTGAAAATCGGAAACCGCGTTCGTACCGCCCACACCCTACGTTGGAATTGGAAGTTTTGTGCAGGCTACGGCTTACTTACTATCAAGAAAAGTTAATTATTCCACAGTTTCAGCAGCTTCTTTTAACCAAAGTTGGATTGATTCGATAGGATTTAATTTTTTCGCACGAATAGTATTTGTATAATCGGGTGGTAATACTTCAACATTAATCATTATTTCTGAACGAGCTTGATTTAAGGAGAATATTCCCTTCATATCACACCGATGAAGTGCTTCCTCCATCACATTAATCCGGAAATTAAATTCTTTTTCATATTCCACTTCTGTTTTTAATGAGTGAATATCAATACGATCTAAGAAAGCTTGGTTTACTTGATGGAAATATTGTGAACCAAACTCTAAGTAAGGACTATCTATCGAAGACCATTTAAAATCTGCAATATCGTAAGCATCCCAATTTTGAGCAATGCTTTGTTTTTTTAATGCTTCATATGACCAAGCACTCACAAAAGGAGCAAGTGCCTCACCTGTGGTACTTAACACAAAGAAGTAAAAAGTTTCATTTGTCGAATTGAACAAATCTATAGCCGCCTGACTTGTTGCCTCTTCGATTGTAGCAACTAACTTTTCAAATATATCATCAGAATAATTCATCCTGCTACCTCCTTAAGTCTTACATTTTTTAATCTATCTCGTACCTTTTCATGAAATTTTCTATTATGCATTTCATTATGAGGGCGAGGATGACCAACAACGATCCTACACATTAGGCGCAAACTGATACAGATTGTCTCCGCCCGAAAGGCCAATCGGGTCCTGATTCACAAACCGACCCGCTCAGGCTTATAATACCTGAAGAAGTTGTAATGCAGCCCCGTCTCACGATCGACATATTGGTTTTGCAGTCTGAACGTCTGGTGCACGTTCTTGTAAACCCACTCATTCTCTTTCAGATGACACCAGCCGTTGTAGTTGCCGAATCATAAGAAGTTGCCGTCTTTATCGGTCATCTCGCGCGGAATACTGATTTGGTTGCAGTGGAAGTAGTGGGTTCGTTGTCGACTTTCACCGTTTTCGATTGTCGAATTGCGGACCTGTACGAAGGGTTCGTAGCTGTCGTATTGTAAGTATCGGTAATGGTTTCGGGCAGCCATCGGGCGTTGTAGCCGTAGCTGGTGGTGTAACCGGCGGGATCGGTGATATTGATGGCGATTTGGTAGAGGTCGTCTGAAAATATCAAATCTTACTTTTGAGTTTTTTTCTTAGGATTTAATTCGTCTTTACGCTGCTTATAAAACTGCCAATATTTTTTGTCCTCAATACTAAATGGATAATATCCAGCATCATTATAAGCAATATCAAAATATTTATAAGCTTCATCATATTTTTCAAGGTCATAATAAAAAATACCAGCTAACAGATACGTCCCTGCATTAGTGGTTCCTAAGTCAGCAACACTTAAAGCAATACTCAGCCATTCCTTAGCCTGTTCATATTTTTGATTTTTATAATACAACTCAAACAAAGCAATCGTAACCATTGTCGTTGGATGCGCCCATTGGGTTACGGGCTTAGGTATTAGCTCAAATGCTTCTTTTAATAACTTTTCTTGTTCTAAAAAAGGTTTATTATAAGTCTCACAGACTAAATCATTAATCTTTGATTCTAATTCTGGATTAACTGCATCTAAATTCATAGCATACAACTCCTCAATAAAAATGAAACAATGTTAAATGTAGATTTTATATGTCAGTCATGACCATAATTAGATTTCTGTCTTGGTCCGATTGGGTCAGTCATATCGTATCTACTTCGATTTTGTGCACCACGAGAACAGTTTCCACCTTTTCCCGCACCTTTTTCAAGCCTATAGTTATTTGAATCTCTCATCCATGACCTGACTTCAGGCGATTTTTGACCAAAAATTTTTCCCTTCTATTCCAGTAATCCACAACATCTTCTCCTACATGTCCCATATGGGCAGATTTAATAGGCTGCCATGATTTAGTTGGTACATCCCAAAATTGAGCAGATGTAGGAATATCACTTATACGTCTTAAACTACTAATCTGATCAGCTGTCATGCCACACAATTCCTTAGCACTTAACATGCGTTGCATTACAGCCCTATCTGTAGGACTTACTTTTGATGGTGTTTTTCCAACTGTAGCCAACCTATTACGAGAAAGGCCCAATGGATCAATCGAACCTTGAGCATTAACAGCGAACTTGTAAAAATTGTCCCCTCCGTCCAACAACCCAATCGGGTCCTGATTCACAAACCGCCTAGCCTCAGATTCGTAATACCGCATCAGGTTGTAATGCAGACCGGTTTCTTCATCATAATACTGGTTTTGCAGTCTAAACGGTTGATACACATTCTTGTAAACCCGCTCGTACTTTTTCAGACGACCCAAGGCAGTGTATTCTCCGTACCACAGAAGATTGCCATGGATGTCGGTCATCTCTTTCGGTATGCCGATTTGATCGTTGTGGAAGTAGTGAGATTGTTGTCGGTTTTCTCCGTCTTCGTTGATGTGGTTTTGATAGGCGAAACCGAGTACGTACCGCACGTCCCCTACGTCAAGATTGAAGATTTTGTGCGGGCTACGGCTTGCTATAACTTACTTACAGAATATTTCATGTTAGAGGAAGAAATTCCATCTTCAAATTATTACTCACAACTAATTCTTTGAATTTATCAGAAAAAGCCCAAATTAAATCATCATTTATATCTTTTGCACAAAACTCGAAGCCAGATATATTTTCAAAGAATACAGGTGGATAATCGATAAATTTCTCTCCATCTATTTCATAAAAATTTGATTTTTCCATATTTACCAATTCAGCAGTTAATTTAATTTTTCCAAGGAAAAATTTAAATTGCTTAATTGTAGAATGAAATTGAACACATAAAAAATCCATATTAGTACAAGTGATAAGATTAGAGTATCAAATTCGCAATCAATCACGAGGTACTAATATGGACTGCTCTAATCTTATCACATCATTGCGCACAAACAAACACTTAAATTTAGAGGAGCGCTTTTATCTTGAAAAACGCCTTCTTGCTGGTGATCCTATCAATACTATTGCCAAGGCATTAGGACGCTCTAGAACTACGATTTATGCTGAGAAAAAGCGTGGAACAGTGGTTCAAATTAAACAAAACAAGGCTGTTCTTATGTATATAGCAGATTGCGGTCAGCTTGCCTATGAAAGAACCCGCCAAGGTTCTTTCAACACTTTGAAAGCAGGTTCTATTGAGCCCTTTTTATCTTGGGTTGAAAACAAGGTAAGAGTCGATAAATGGTCCTTAGATGCTGCTGTTGGCTACGCCTTACGTAAGGGTTTGTTTGTACGCAATGAAATGGTGTGTACTAAAACTTTATATAACTACCTTTACCAAGGCATTTTAGGTCTTAAACCAATGGATTTGCCTTGTGTTATTCGCCATTCTCATAAGAAGCGACATAACAGGCAACACAAACGCAAGTTAGGTAAATCCATTGATCTGCGTGATGAATCTGTTGCTACCCGCGAAGAATTTGGTCATTGGGAGCTAGATACGGTCCGAGGAATAAAGAATAAAAGCGATGAAGTAATTGTTTCATTGTTAGAACGCAAGTCTCGCCTATATGTAGCCTTACGTTGTCTATCCGCTAAAGCTGTGGATGTAAAAATGACATTAGAAAATTGGTTGGAGTCTCTTAAGGCCGTTTCCGATGTATCCATGTTATGTAAAACTATTACGGCTGATAATGGCCGTGAATTTGCAGACATAAGTACATTAGAAACAGAGGATTTATCTATTTTCTTTGCTCACCCGTACTCGCCTGGGGAACGCGGTTCAAATGAACGACATAACGGACTATTACGCCGCTTTATCCCAAAAGGAACGCCCATAAAGGCTGTGTCAGAAGAAACGATTCAGCGGGCGTTACATTGGTGCAACAATTTACCCCGAAAGCTGTTGAATTACAAAACGCCTCAAGAAGTCTTCATTGAAGAAGTTAATAAAGTTATGGATTTACAGAGTGTTCAATTTCATATTGCAATTTAAGATCATTTTTCTTATATAAAAAACCAACAATTTCCTTGTCATGTATATTCATTTCTTTTTTGCCCCACATTTATCTGGATTTTTCATGGAAAATCTAAATCTTGACATTGGCTAATTGAATTAGGCAATAACAAAAGACTTACTCCACTTATAAATCTGGTTGTTAAGCTACTTAATCCAGGGAATACTTGTGCACATTTGCCAAATTTTAAGTTGAATTTTTCCATTTTTGTTAATACTCGTCCTTCTCCTCGGACTTTATTTGGTGCTTTATCTGATGGATATTTCCAGTCACGTGCATGAAGGTCTCCAAAACCATGGTTATGATCAAAGTCGGTGTCTTTTACGGGGTTCCCTTTTGCATCATAGCTTCTAATTTGTATAAGTTTACCTGTTTTGGGATCTAATTTTGTTAAGTTTGCTATGGCTTACTTGTGATTACCAGCTAGTAATAGGTCTATGCAAATTTACCCAAAATTTTAATAATGATTGTTCAAAAAAACGAAATTCGGACAGATCTTTTTCTACAACTAGACCTAATTCTTTGAAAAGATATTTAGATTTCGTTCTCTCAATAACATCATATTGACTTAATAACTCAGTAAGCCCTTTTTTTGATGATATATCCATTTCATTATAGTATATTGCAAACTCTACTTTCTTATCATTGAAAATTGTAACCTCAGTTAACTTTTCATTATCAAACCTTAGTACAAAATTGTTTATCTCTATAATATTTTTTACCTTCGGGATAACATTGTTTGATATGTCATATTTTCTTATAACATCTGATAGAGAGCAATTTAATTCAAAATCGCCTATGCTCTTATAAGGAATAAATATTAATTCATCATGATTTAAAGTTGTATTTTTAATTTTACTTTTTTGAAAGTCTGAGTACTTTTTACCTTTATTATCATATAAATCTCTTATACTCTCATCATAAATTAATATCTGCAGAAACAAATTATCCTTATAGTCAACATATAAAACTAAATTATATTTTGGAAAAATATAAAAATAGTTTTCTTCATCCGAAACTTCTATTAGAGGATCCTCCTCTTCTAAAAATTTTTCAAGATTTGAAAAGTTAATAACTTTTCCATTTAAGCAAAATTCATCACAATTCCTCAAGGAGGATACAGTAATCAATTCTGAATCAGATTGTATCTTGTGTTTTTTATTAAACTCTAATGAATAATTAGGATTATTTAAAATAACATCATCAAAGTCAGCCTTTTTTTGACCCAATACAATTCCATCCAAAGAATTATTCAATATTTTCAACATAATATATCCTTTCCTGTATTTGTCTATGTCAATTAGCTTCTCAGCCATCAGGAAAAACGACCTCTAGATAGAATGCCATTGCTAATGAGATTGTTAAAGAACAAATGTTTCAGACGACCTCAAAGAAAATAGTGAGGTCGTCTGAAAAATAGAAACCGCGTGCGTGCGTACCGCACATATCCTACGTCCGGACTGAAGGTTTTCTCCGGGCTACGGCTTGCTGAAATCAATAACAGGAATTGGGTAGTTTTGAATTACATAGACATCATCAACATTACAAGTCTCATATATCCATTTATTCCAGTTATCTATTACCCATTGTCTATCTATTCCAGCAAAGTTATTTGATTCAGCTTCCTTTGGAAGTTTAATTAAAATCAATCCTGCTTTATGACCAGTAGATATAACAAGACCAAATTTTCTATCACTATCTGGAAATTCAACTAATATCAGATCAACATATTTTTCATGTGGATATGAACCTGGAAATCTAAAAACGGTACCATGCGCCAAATTACTATGATAATTTACTAATTTCTGCATCATTTAATCCTTATATCGTGTTCACTACTAGAATCTTGTTTACCTTTTTCATTTAAACACATATCAACTTCACCCATGTGTTTACCCTTCTTATTTAGTTTTTCAAACCTTCCATGTTGTGTATCTAAAGAATAAAAGTTTGTACCATCAGTATATATTGTCCTCTTTGGATTTAATCTTTCAATATTTTTTGCTCTTGTCCAAGTAGGCGTAGCGGCGGTTAAGTACGGTACAAAAAAGATCGTCTGAAAATATCGAATCTTACTTTTTGTTTTTTTTCTTAGGATTTAATTCTTCTTTACGTTGCTTATAAAATTGCCAATATTTTTTGTCTTCCATAGAGAAAGGTGTGTAACGTAGCTCATTATAAGTTAGGTCAAAATATTTATAGGCATTTTCCATATCACCTAGTTCGTAATAGATAATACCTGCCCATAGAAATGTACTGCCATCAGGAACTGTTTTTCGCGCCTCTAATGCAATATTTATCCATTCAAGTGCCTTAGAATAATCCTTTAGCTCTTTAAATCTGCCAGAAATTTCAGAACATAGCCCACTAGTTGGGGTTACGAATTGAGTAGCAGGTTTTGGAATTAAATCCCAAGCTCTCATTAACTCATCAATCCTTTCCTGAAGAGTTTTAGCTTGTCTCGACTCACATATAATATTATTAATTTCACTATTTAACTCAGGATTAATATCAGATAAATACATGGTTTTCCTCTCATTCATAATTCTTCATTAACAACTTTTGAGTAACTTTCCATTTTTAGGCTTACGGGATTTCTTATAACGTTCTTTGCTCTTTGCCCCACGGGAATAGTTGCCTAGCCCATATTCCAATCGATAATTATTAGAATCAAGCATCCATTTCCGTACTGTATGAGATTTAGCTCCATAATAACAACCGCAACGATTCCAATAGGAAACAGCATCTTCAGGATTATGTCCCATATATGCATTCTTTAAAGAGTATTTATTACCATATTGGTCCGGTTGTGTACCTGTGCCAAGGGTTTGTGTGTACCTCACATGCCTTACGTCAGGACTGGAAGTTTCATGCGGGCTACGGCTTGCTAATTTTAGTTCGATTTCTGATATTTTGTTATATCAGAAATAGTGATATCTTCATTATTAAACATATCATCCCAAATTTGCTTATAAAGTTCTTTTGCGGTCATTTGTTGAGGTATTTCAAAGGCTGCGTCGGTACTAGGAAATTGATCATGTAGTCGTTCTTCAGTCCAGAAATTTAATCCAAATCTCAAACTTTCTTTAATTCTGAGTTGGGTTGATATTGTAAAATTTTGATACTCGGGGTACAGATATTCTTTGACTAATCTCTTTACGCTATCTCGATTAACCAAATTCAGACCTAATAAGTCTTCAAGTTTGCTATCTATACCTTCGTGTAATAGTCCAAGAAAAAGTCTGATATATTCAGGACTGACTTTATACTTTTTATTCATTTTAATTTTCCCAAATTGAAACTAATTGACCAACTTTATTGAATATGGCTTGTACTTGAGATGTTTGGATTAATGGCCCTCTTTGTTGGAATTCAATCCAAACTATAGTAGACGGAACTCAGTTCAACCTACGTTTACTTATTGCTATTCATATATTCGTGAGGCATTCAAAATATCTGCTAACATACTCCAATTTAAAGTTTTGTCGTTATATTCTCTCATACCTATATTTTTATAGTATCCATCCATATCTTCAATCCAATTTTTCATGGCTTCTAAAAAGCTATCGAGTGTATTATTTTCAAAATCTTCTGTATGAATTTCAGTAATGAATTCTTTTAAAAAAACTAGAAAGTCATCTCTATTTTTAATTTCCATAATATAGTCCTCCTCGAACACTGTCTTTCAGACGGTCTCAAAAGAGATATTTAGGCCGTCTGAAAATATAAAATAATTTCTCTATTCTCATACCAGCCTGAAGCAATCATTTTCTTAAAAAAATCTGAGTGTATTTCGTATGGTTTTTTCATAAAT
>OHAX01001234.1_pt1 | contig 11360 bp, 5 predicted proteins | sample 1577261 | NCBI WGS metagenome assembly OHAX01 (sample SAMEA3541483, study PRJEB24748) | human gut metagenome | biome: human gut; feature: human-associated habitat; material: faeces | place: China | collected 2012 | reverse complement strand
AATAGCGTTTATCCAACCTATAATAGACGACCAAGTCGCCATCTTTTAAGGCGGGCTTCATGCCATCGTCATTGTATCTTAATAGTCCAAAGACGAAAAAGTAAAGGGTGGCTAGTACAAATCCAACCATCAGAAGTTTACTGACTAAGTAAAGGATATCTCCCCAGACACTCGGCGGAGACTTATCCCGATTGACTTGTGTTACTGGTTTCTTATGTTTCTTTTTAAGCAGCATCACTTCCTCCTATTCACCACAAGGTGACCAAGTAAGATGATAAAGAAGATTCCTCCTAGAGGAAGAACGACTCCAAGCACGAGAGTGCTACTCAAGAAGTCAATTCCCGTTTCAGGTACGCTGTTTTTATTATTCGTGACTGTCGCAGACTTATTTGCATCAAGAGTTCCTTCTTTTTTATCATAGGACACCTGATACCCACGAGACGAACTTGCTTCTTCTTCGATACTATAACGAGCATTTAGAGGAAGGTCGAGAATCTTGATGGTTTTATCTTTCTTTAGATCAACTGTCGCCTTACCATTGGTGAATTGTAGCGTTGTTTTTTGATTATTTACTATTGCACTATACGATCCATTCAATGGTTTATTTTGCGCATCCTTTACGTTAATGGTAATCTTAAAGGATTGCAGAAGATTAGCAAAGGCACCGGTAACTTTTTTTGTAACTGAAAGTGTCGGAAGTCTGTGGTTGGTGACGATTGTTTGAACATCCTCTGACAAAGTCCCCTCTTGTTTTTCATAGGTGACATGGTACCCCTCTCTAGATGTCTCTACCTCTTCCACCTTATAGTGGATATCACGAGGTAGGTATCTTAGAGCAGTTTCCTGACCATTTTTGAGAGAAACCTGCGCTTTCCCGTTAGTCACTATTGTATTCCCAAATTTGCCATTAATCGGTTTACCATCCTTATCTGAAAGGGTAACATTAATTGTGAAAGATTTAATAGATGATTGTTCACCTTCTAGGATTTTCTTTACGGTGAGACTTGGAAGCTGTCGGTAAATAACTTTGAAGGATGGTTTCTCTTTCGTACCTGTCTTTTGAACTTCGACTGTGTATCCTGGAGCGTCTGGTGCTTTCAGTTCATAGTCATATCCCTTAGCTACCTTTGTAAAACTAGCATTTTCAGTAAAACTATTCGTTTGAACTAAACTAGTGACCTTTCGATAGGAATCCTTTGTACTTCCATCTTTCTTTTGGTTTAATTTTAATTCGACACTAGGTGGACGATTTGCTGATGGATTTGATTTCCCATCCACACCTTTCCATTCAACTTCAACCGGAACCGTCAATGGATCTGACGGCTTGAAAGTGGGCTTCTCAAAATAGTCTTTTGTTTTGGTACGTGAGGTCCCAATACCATAGGAATAGGTAACTTTTGCCCCCTTGTTGGAGTAGAGTTTAGTAGCATCGGCTCCTTCGGCGTCATCACTAGTAAGTGTCCTATCACCCGCAATCGCGTCAAAGGCCTCTTGGGTAGAGGTGACAGTAAACTTGAGAACATACTTGGCATCATCCTCTAAAGTATAGCTCGGATCAAACTTGGCCGTTACTTCCACTAATCCCTGTTCGTTCTTCTTACTCTCAACTGTAACTTGATTGCCATTCAATTCTTGCTCGTTACCATCCTTGATTTTAACGACACGAAGGTGTGAAGCATTACCAGGTAACAGCTGTACATACTTGGATAAGACATCTGATATAGTTACATGGTGTACGCCTAGAGGTAGAATTTTATCTGTGATTTCTTTGAATTTTTGTTGCAAGTCATTTTCATTATTGGCAGAAAATATTTCGTTGGGGATTCCAGAATTATAACCACTGATATATTCTTTAAGAGATGTAATACTATCGTTTGAACCTATATATTTGAATTTAATTGAATAAAAACCATCTATTTTTGGAGCTATTAAACTAGATATATTCAGCATCCCTCTCTCTAAACCATAGGTAAACCACTCTGGTGTATCAATTATACGTCCCACGTTTGGATTAGAAGAATAATTGTATATCGTCCTCCCGCTACTATGCTCGTAATACATATTAGCTTCGCCATCTGATAGCAGAATAATTACTTTTTTCGCCCCTGCCCTTGCACTTTGTAACAATCTTTGAGCTTCAGTTAATCCAGCATTTATATTTGTCCCAGTACCGATACCAGCGTTCATACCATAAGAACGATTGGAGTCAGCAATTGTCAACGAACTAACAATATTTTTTGAACTATTAGAATCAGTACTCCAAGATACTAGAGTTTTGGCATCATCATATGGAGAAATATTTGAATACCAGCCAGCCCAATTTGGCCACCCATACCTGCTTCCATAATAGTCATATTTTTCATAAACGTTATCAATCTTTCCGGCAAAACCTACAATAGATAAGCGATTTTGAGAATTGGAAAGAATCGTATCAATGAGTCCCTGACGACCGTTTACACCTCTCAGTGTATGTTTTAGTGCTTCAATTCTACTTACATAACTTGAAGTGTAAGATGACCACACATCTTGCTCTTTCATACTCCCTGAAAGATCGGCGACTAGGACAACATCCAAGGGGTCTGACTGGGTCTCCGTCCCCAGTTTAGATGTGATATCCAGTGACAATTCATACTGGTCTTCCTGCCCTGATATCGGAGTAATCGTTTTGCGAAGAGTTGTCTGAGGTTCGGTTGTTGAATCTGCATGTAAAGAATTAATCGGTGCACACAAAAAAAGAATAGCTAGAAAGATAACTAAACGACTGGTGAAACATTGAATTTTCTTAAAATAATATTGAATGTTCATGCTATCTCCCTTACTAGAATATGTTTAAATCTGTTACTATATAAATTTGAAACATCCATAGGTTAATTATATAATAATGTTGAGTGCATGTCAATCAATGTGTTTGAAAACATGTTATTATAAATTACAAAAAAGTATGATTCTTCGTTGTTTTTCAATGTTCTCTGTGGTAAAATGGAAAAAATAGTAAAAATTTTCATAAAATAAAGATGCATATATTTCATTTTAATAACTCAGAAAATTTTTTGAAAATCTTCTTGAATTTGAATTATTATATTTTTCAAAATTCATGAGATTTCCTAAATCATATTTTCCCGAAGTTTTGTATTCCATTTTATGATAAAAAAGGAGTTTTTATGTCTTATCCGAACCTTTTGGAACGTTTTCTAACCTATGTTAAGGTCAACACGCGTTCCGATGAACACTCTACTACTACTCCAAGTACGCAGAGCCAAGTAGATTTTGCGACCAATGTTCTTCTTCCTGAAATGAAACGTGTCGGCCTGCAAAATGTTTACTACCTCCCAAATGGTTTTGCCATTGGTACCTTACCAGCAAACGATCCAAGCTTGACACGCAAGATTGGCTTCATCTCCCACATGGACACTGCTGACTTTAATGCTGACGGAGTTAATCCACAAGTCATCGAAAATTACGATGGTGGAGCTATCGACTTAGGCGATTCTGGATTTAAACTCGATCCTGCTGATTTCAAGAGTCTTGAGAAATATCCAGGACAAACGCTTATCACAACAGATGGTACGACCTTGCTAGGTGCTGATGACAAGTCAGGGATTGCTGAAATTATGACTGCTATTGAATATCTGGCTGCTCATCCTGAAATCAAGCATTGTGAAATCCGTGTCGGTTTTGGACCAGATGAAGAAATTGGTGTCGGTGCCAATCAATTTGATGCAGAAGACTTTGATGTTGACTTTGCCTATACTATTGATGGTGGGCCACTAGGTGAGCTTCAATACGAGACTTTCTCAGCAGCAGCTGCTGAACTCCATTTCCAAGGACGCAATGTTCACCCTGGTACTGCCAAAGGTCAAATGGTCAATGCTCTTCAGTTAGCAATTGATTTTCATAATCAACTTCCTGAGAATGACCGACCTGAATTGACAGAAGGTTATCAAGGTTTCTATCATCTTATGGATGTGACAGGTAGTGTCGAGGAAGCGCGTGCAAGCTACATCATTCGCGATTTTGAAAAGGATTCCTTTGAAGCGCGTAAAGCAACTATGCAGTCTATCGCTGATAAGATGAATCAAGAGCTTGGGAATGATCGCATTAGCTTAACTCTGACAGACCAGTACTACAATATGAAAGAAATCATTGAAAAAGATATGACGCCCGTTACCATTGCTAAAGCTGTTATGGAAGATTTAGGTATCACACCTATTATCGAACCAATCCGTGGTGGAACAGATGGGTCTAAGATTTCCTTTATGGGGATCCCAACTCCTAATATCTTTGCAGGTGGTGAAAACATGCATGGACGTTTTGAATACGTCAGCCTTCAGACTATGGAGTGTGCGGTGGATACCATCATTGGCATTGTATCTTATAAAGACTAAAAAAGACGAGGTAGCTCAGCTACTTCGCCTTTCTTTTTATTCGCTTTACTGAGCACTTGGTTCAGACTCACTTTGCGCTTGTTTTTCTGTTGGTTGAGAAGCAGCTGCTTCACTGTCTTTCTCAGACTTAGATTGGCTATCAGTTTCACTTGCTTTTGAACGAAGTTCCTGGTTCAAGCTAATGATCTCTTTAGCTAGAGTGAGGAGACCTTCTTTATCACTGCTTTTGGCTGCAAGTTGATCAAATAGGGCATCAACACGTTCAAAGTCAGCATCGGATCCTTTGTTATCCTCTAAGTACTTGTGAAGAGAGAGCAAGACATTATAGAGTTTTTGGTAGATGATCACAGTTTGTGGATCTTGTTCTGCTTCTTTTTCCTCTCGTTGAATAGTCGCTGCAATACGATTTAAAAGATCCTCAAGTTGTGTTTTAGCTTCGTCAAGGTCTGCATTTTCCTTTTCAGTAGCCGCTTTGATATTAGCTGCTTCTTCAGCTAGGGATTGTTTGACACCATCTTCCTTGACACGCGCTAGGAGTTGGGTAGCTTTAGTTAGGAGAGCATCCACTTCTTCCTTCTTAACATGGCTAACCCGCTCTTCTGGCATAAAATCACCGTAGAGTTCTTTTAGGAATTCATAGATGGCTGTCTTAGCGGTTTGACTATCTACTTTTTCCGTATCTAGAATAGTCTTACCAGCTTTTGTAGAAACGGGTTCTTCTTTGAGAGCTTCTTCTACTTCTAGCTTAGGGTGGTAACTAGTTTGGAATAACTTGTTCAAGTCGGTCGCTTTGAGGAAAGATTGTGACTGGTAAAGTTCCCATGTCAACTTGGCAACACGGTTCCGAAGTTCTTCTCTGAGTCGACCATCAGATACATGTTCGTAGAAGTACTTGATGTACTCTACTGTTGTGACTCCTGTCCGATCGCGGAAATCTTGCAAAGCTTGAAGTTTCGCTTCAATCGCAGCCAACTCTGTCTCATCCTGTGCTAGTTTTGCTTCCTGCAAATGTACCAAAAGCTCTTTCTTAGCAAAGCCATAAGCGTCCGTATCCAGTGTATTGATCTTATCTACAAGGGCTTGGTACTTCTTATCTAAAGGTGAAGTTTCAACCGGTGCCACACTTTGATCCACATGGATATACTGTTTATCAAAGAGATCCAAGGCTGCTAGATATCCAGCAGTTGAGTTGGTCGCTAGTTTTTTCATGTTCTCGGTAAATTGACCCAAAGCAAGTTCTACCCGTCTCTGCATGATAGGTTGGTCTTTGTAGAGACTTCTACTATCTGCTAACAGTTGATCAACTTTAGAAAGAACAGTTTGCTCGTCAAAAGCTCCAGGCTGATAGCTTGATTGTAGGGTAGGAATCTTGTTCTTTAAAGCAACCTCATAGCCCTTGGTCTGAACCTTAATGTAGTGATTGTGATCACCATGTGGAATGACAAAACTACCACTTTCTACCTGTAAACTATAAGGAGACACCCCATCACGTAGGGCAGTCGTATAAAGTTCATTTAGGAAATCCAGTTCTGGATTCCCAGTTTGGAGAGGAATACGAACATGTTCTTTTCGTACTGCATAGGGATGGATATGGGTTGGATCATAGGCTTGATCCGGATTTCCAAAGACAAAGAATCCATTTGAAATACGAATTGCTTCAAGCGGAACCCCGTAGGTCTGTGAGATATACTTGATTTTTTCTTCATCGCTAGCATCTCTTGAGAAACTTTCCACAGTCTTTGCAAGTGGTTGAACGTACTGAGGCTGATGATTTTCTTTCAAGTGATCTTGGGCAGCTTTGATTTGAGCTGCAGTCAAGTCCTTCTTAAAGAAATAATGAGCGTGATCTCCGTGAGAAACTACAAAACCTTGCTCATCCTCACTGATGACACGGTCAGCTGCAAAACCATGATCATGTTCTTCACCGTGATGGTGGTCATGCTCCTCTCCATCATGGTCATGATCTTCATGGTTGGTATCCTGACTTCCATGGTCACCGTCTTGGTCATGATGATCTTGTTGAGCTGGATGCTCTGCTGGTTTGCTTGGATTTTCTAAAGGTGTTGGTTTTCCACTGTCGCTAGATAAAGGAATCATACGCGCAATCTTTTCTTCCAAGGCAGAAAGCTTTGTATATGGGATGAAATGATAGTGATTTCCGTGAGGAATCGCCACGCCACTCGGTGTTCTGCTTGAAATCTTAGCAGGGTCAAAAATCAAGCCATCCGATTCCGCATAACGTTGAGTACTTGGAAGAGCATAGAGTTGCTGCAATAGGCTCTGAAGACTCTCAGCTTGATTGCTTGGTGTTTCAGTTCGTTGACTAGGATTAGTGGTTTGACTGGTCCCATTTTGACTTGGACGATAGTCCGTCACAGTCGGTTGTTTTCTAGTTCCAGATAGGTAGGCTTGAGCAGCTGCTAATTCGCTAGCAGACAAGGAACTCTTTGGAATGTAGTGGTAATGTCCACCATGAGGAACGATATAAGCGTCACCAGTATCTTCTATAATATCAGATGGATTAAAGATGTACCCATCATCGGTAGTATAACGTCCTTGTGATCGTGCAAGTGTTACAGCACTGTTAGAAGTTGGTGCATCGTGTGTACGATCTTGTCTTTGGCGTTCAATTTCGTCCTTCGTACGAACGTTATCTGCATGCGCCGCATCCTTAAGGTAAACATAATACTTGCCATCAACCTTGATAATGTAGCCACCTTTGATTTCGTTGACAATGTCAGCATCTTTCAGTTGATAATTGGCATCTTTCATCAACAGTTCTTCGCTGAAAATCGCGTCAAAAGGAACTTTACCATTGTAATAATGGAAATGATCACCGTGTGAAGTCACATAACCTTGATCGGTAATTTTCACAACAATTTGTTCTGCCTGAATATCTTCTTTTTTGCTAACTTGATCTGGTGTTTGGGTCTCTGTTTTTTGAGAGTCTTGCTTCCCATCGACATAAGACACACGGTTATTATCTTTGTTTCCTTCTACCTGGTGTTGGTTCAATGCATAGATGCAAAGACTCAGGGAAAGGACTAAAGCCGATCCTGCTACAAGGTATTTATTCTTCATTTTCATCATTTCCTCATTTTAATTCTTCTGCAAGAACATTCATATTTTCTTCTAGATTTTCTAAGTAAGTTTTGTCATTTTCGGGATCTGCTTCCAAAGGATTGAGTGTCTTTAGACTAACTCCTGTTGATTTGACCAAGGTTTCAGCGACTTTAGAAGAAGCATTGCTCTCAGTAAAGATGGTTTTGACCTTATAGGTCTTAACGAATTCCTGAATTTCTGTTAGTTGTCTAGGACTTGGCTCTTGTTCAGGAGAAATTCCTGCTATACCGAGTTGTTTCAATCCAAACCGTTTAGCAAGATAAGAAAAGGCTGTATGTTGTGTAACAAAAGTCTTTTGACTCGCTTTTTCAAAAATAGGCTGGTATTTTTTAGTCAATTCTTGGACCTTAGAGATGAAATTCTTGGCATTCTTTTGATAAGTCTCTTTATTGGCACTGTCAATCTCCGAAAGTTTGTCCGCAATAATCTGAGCTTCTTCACCTGCTTTTTCTGGATCTAACCAAGTGTGAGGGTCGTAGAGTGTTTTTTCATCGATGCCGTCACCAGCTTCAACATCTTCCAAACCTGGTACACGCTCCAAGGTCATCCCTTCAGAGGCTTCTAAAACCTTAACTTTTGAGTTTTTCAAGTTAGGATCTAGACTTCCCGCCCAAGATTCGAGCGTATGAGAATGGTAGACAAAAACATCCGCGTCATAGATAGCAGCAATGTCATTTGCTGACGGTTCAAAGGAGTGAATCCCACTACTTGACTGAATCATCCGAACATCATTCAAGTCACCCGATACCTCTTTGACCATGGCATAGATCGGGTAAAAACTTGTTACAATCTTCATCCCTTTTGCTTCTTGTTTTTCTTTTTGACCACATGCTCCTAAGACAAGAGCCAACACACTGGCCATCAATAATAGTATTGTTCTTTTTTTCATCATTACTCCTTAACTAGTGTTTAACTGATTAATTAACCAGTAAATAGTTTATCTTTATTTATACTATCTGTCAAGATATTTTGCACATTTTCATGAAAAAAATGAGAACTAGAACTCACATTCTGTTCTCATTTTTCGTTTTCCCGTTCTCCTATCCTGTTTTTAGGAGTTAGAAAATGCCGCTACCTTTACTTACTCTCCTTTAATAAAGCCAATAGTTTTTCAGCTTCTGCCATAATAGTATTGTTGTCTTGAGCGCCAAACAATAGATTATTCTTTAATCCAGTAAGAGTTTCGTTAGCGTTAGACTTGATAATGGGATCTTGAATTTTTGCAAGTAAATCTTCAGCTTCTCTCAGTTTTTCTTCCACCTTTTCAGTTTCAACCTGAGGTTCTTCTTGTTCCTCTGGGGATTCTTCAACAGAAGATATACGTTCTTCTATTTTGTCCCATGAATCTGATTCACTGTTGGTTTTGGAGATTCTGGTTTCTCACTTTGCGGTTTTTCTTCTCTAGGAGTTTCTTCCTCAGGTTTTTCTGTCTGAGGTTTCTCCTCGTTTGGTTTTTCCGTTTGATTGGTATCAGCTTGACCATTTTGGTTTCTTTGAACATGGTCACTTGCATTTCCCCAACCACTATCTGAATGCGGACGTTCATTTGGATGTTCGACATAGTACTTGACAGTCGCAAAGAGATCTTCTAGACTATACCCCTTAGGTGCCTCATAAAGTCCTTCGTCAAACCACTCAAATTTGATGTTATGGTAATGGTCATAATGAGGTATGATTAAACTACCGTTTTTGACTTCCACAGTATGTTGGAGATTATAAGGCATACGATCAAGGGGCACCTTCTTAGCTGCTTTCACGCGGTTGTAGATAGCTTCTGCTCCTTTTGCCTCCGTATTTCCTGAATCCTGATGGTCTGTAGAAGGAGGAGTAAAACCTTTCTCTTTAGCATAAGCCTGGGCTGCCGCTCTTTCGGCTTCAGACAAACTATCTTTCTTAATCCAATGACTATGGGTCATATGTGGAGTTACATAGGCATCCCCCTCATCACTGGTGATATCACGAGGATCAAAGATATAACCGTCTTCTGTTGTATACTTGCCTGCCAACTTGGCTACTTGAATCTCATCATCAGTATAAGCAATTTGCGCATTTGGTTTTCCTAGACGTTCTGGATGACGAATCGGTGCTAGGAAGGCCAGGATATCATCCACCAACTTGATTTTATCACTTGAGGCATCATTGAGATGTTCCAAGAGCTTATCCAAAGCGTCAAAATCAGCTTGGCGCCCTTTATTATCAAGTAAGTCTTGATGAACTCTTGCTAGTAAATCATAAGCCTTATTGTAAAATTCTCGATCACTAGATGGGAGGTTGGTTTTCTTAGCTCCGAGTTTATGAGCTAAACTTTCTTGCTTGGCTAGTTTGCTATCAATGGCTGCTGCTGTTTCTGCTGAAAGTTCCTTGGCAGGAATATAACGTGAGGTTCCATTCTCCTCAAAGACATAGCCATCAGCTACTTTTCGAACCGCCTGTTTGAGCAATTTTTCGGCAATTGGATTGTTTGGAGCTGGTTGAGGATTTGGTACAGGTTGCGGGCTTGGACTAGGTTCCGGAGTCGGTTGTGGACTTGGTTGTTCTGGTCTTGAATCCGGCACCCAATGGTTCGAACGATAGCGAAGTGGGATGACGCGAGCGATTCGTTCTTCCAATTCAGACATCTGTGAATAAGGGATAAAATGGTAATGGTCCCCATGAGGTACTGCAACACCTCTAGCTGTTCGACTTGTGATTTGTGCTGGATCAAAGACAAGGCCATCAGATTCTACGTGTCGTTGGCTGAGTGGCAAACTATAAAGTTGTTTCAGAAGGCCATCAATATCCTCATCACTTTGACTCGCTTGACTATCGTCGCTACTGTTACTGTTGTTAGGCGTGTTCGTATAGCCACTACCTTGATTATTATAGGATGGGGTCCATCTATCTATATCACTGCTAGCACTGTTGCCATTGGTACGGCGATAAGTAGGCGTATTTGATTGACCACTTCTACCAGATAGGAAGGCTTCTGCAGCAGCCAATTCGCTGGCTGATAACTCACTCTTAGGAATATAATGGTAATGGTCGCCGTGAGGAACGATATAAGCATCACCAGTATCTTCAATGATATCAGAAGCATTAAAGATGTAGCCATCATCTGTGGTATAGCGTCCTTGTGAACGTGCCAAGGCTACCGCACCATCGTTTGCTGAAGTTCCTCCTTCACGATGCTGACTATGCTCTTGTTTTTGTCGATTGATTTCTTCTTTTGTACGAACATTATCTGCATGGGCGTCATCCCTAAGGTAGACATAGTATTTTCCATCTACCTTGATAACATAACCACCCTTGATTTCACTGACAATATCTTCGTCTTTGAGTGTATAGTTTGGATCCTTCATCAGCAACTCTTCACTAATGATAGCGTCATAAGGGACCTTGCCATTATAGTAATGATAATGATCCCCATGAGAAGTCACATAACCTTGATCCGTGATCTTGATGACGATTTGTTCGGCATTGATGCCTTCTTTTTTACTAACCTCATCAGGAGTTAGATTCTCCGTTTTTTGTGCCGCTTGTTTACCATCAACGTAAGACACACGGTTATTTTCCTTGACCATTCTAGCTTGATACAGTCCTAACTCATAAGAACAGACACTTAAAATTAAAGCTGCCGCAGAACCTGCTAGGTATTTTTTATTAATTTTCATCGAAACTCTCTTTCTTTTTGATATTTCTAGTTGCAATTCATTTCTAAATTGCAGAAACTCCTCTCTAAAAGTTAACTGGTTAATAGTTTACTCCTAAATATTCAACTTGTCAAGAATTTTATGAACTAGTTAACGATTTTTTTGTTTTCTACACTGTCTTCTATCTGAACAGTCTGATTTGAGAATCCTATATTGAAAATCA
>OHAX01001222.1_pt1 | contig 11475 bp, 21 predicted proteins | sample 1577261 | NCBI WGS metagenome assembly OHAX01 (sample SAMEA3541483, study PRJEB24748) | human gut metagenome | biome: human gut; feature: human-associated habitat; material: faeces | place: China | collected 2012 | reverse complement strand
TGGCGGAACGGGAGGCGATAGCCTTTCTTGTTTTTAATAACTCAAATTTCGTTCAATGCCAAGAACCGACGAAGTCAGAGTTAAGGCGAATAATAGTAACCCCAACTTTGCGCCTAGCAGTGCGAAAACTGTATCTTATGAAAAGTTCCTAATCGAAAAGAATTGCAAGAATGAAGCTTATGCCTTTATACTCTCGCAAGGATTATTCCAACAATTCCAGGATTACCATTTTAGCCATAATTCGGACGATCCGCACAAGGATTGTCTAAAGTTCCTGTTATCGAATATTTAAATTCTAACAAATGGCGGAATGAAATACTTTCGCCTATGTCGCTATTGTCTAACATTTAATATTTGTCTTATGGAAGAAATTTGGAAAGATATAATCGGATATGAAGGATTATATCAAGTATCCAATTTTGGAAAAGTTAAATCACTGAGTAGGAATGTGAATAATGGTACTTTAAAAGGAAGGATTATTAAAGAAAAAATATTAATCCCTCAAGACAACGGAAAAGGATATTTGTATGTGAGACTTCATAAGCAAAATAGAGAAGTTCACTATTACATTCATCGTCTTGTAGCCCAGTCTTTTGTGGAGAATCCACATAATTATTCTCAAGTAAATCATATTAATGAAAAAAAATATGATAATGTAATGTCAAACTTAGAATGGTGTGATTGTTCATACAACATAAAATATGGGACGGGTAATACAAGGAGACTTCGATCAAGAAATGATAATAATAACAATAATTCAGAGAAAGAGATTCACCAATATTTATTGAATGGTGATTATGTTAGATCTTATCGTTCTATAGCAAAAGCAGCTAAGATAAACAATATTCTAGAAAATGGAATAAGAGCTTGCTGTAAAGGATACAGTAAAAGTGCTTATGGATTTATATGGTCATATATCAAAATGGATAATATATCTCCATATCAAAATACAATAAAAAGAAAGATAGAACAACTAACACTTGAAGGTAAGCATGTTGCTTATTTTTCCAGCATTAGAGAAGCTGGAATTATGACAAGCTCTAATATTTCAAAAATTTGTGATTGCTGTAAAGGTAGACGAAAATATACGAACGGATATAAATGGAAATATTATGAATAAAACAATGTTGAAATCAATTAGCAAAAAACAGGCATGTAGGAATCGAGAGTTAAAAAAAATACGAGATAACCTTCCTAAAACGTGTGCTATTTGTGGAAGAACAGCGTGTGATTTAAGTCATCTTCTTCCGAGAAGTACATATCCCGAACACTATACAAATCCCTTGAATATAGTTGGATTGTGCCGGGAATGTCACAATAGGTATGATAATGATTTGTCCTTTAGACGCAAACAAAAGCGTCTAATAGAGCGTGTGAAGTCTTTTGATGAATGTGCAGCAAATAGATATTTTCGTTTATGAATAGTTATCAGTTAATATCCAAGCTTCGGAAGATTAGAAATGATACTTATCTCACTGCAATAGATCAGGCATTATATTATGAACTAATATCTATTTGCAATGAAAAGGGATGGAAAGAGGTGTTTGAGGCTCGTAGTTCTGTATTATGTACTTCATTGAATATATGGGATAAAACACTACGAAAATCACGCAAAATACTTGCTGATGCAGGTTTAATATCTTTCGAATCATGTAGAGATAAGAGGGTAGGATGCTATTATTCTTTTCAGACAAACCTAAGTAATGATATTAAATCATCGGTAATATCATCGGTAAATGGTACTGATGAAAATACCGGAGAAAATACTGATGATAACAAAATAGGAGATACTCAATCATCAGTAAATAATACGGTAATTTCTTCGGTACTACGTACTGATGAAAATACTGATGATAAAAATACTACTCCGGTAATATCATCGGTAAATGGTACTGATGATATTGAAATTTCACCTATTATAGATATTAATAAAACTATAAACGTAGAGAGTCACGCACACGTGCGTGAGACTCCCCCCTCTCCAAAGAAGAAATCCCGAAAGGAAAAAGGGGATGAAACTCCGTTGGTTTACCCTTTCACTTCTATGGCTTTTATGTCAGCATGGGAAGCACTCCGTAAAACTCCGAAATGGAAGAAGAAGCTTAACTATGCTCTTCAGCTTTCGCTTGATAAACTTTCCAAGTTTGAAGAAGAGTTTGCCATTCGGCAGATTGAAAGAGCAATTGAGTCTGATTGGACTGGGGTTGTATTTACGGGAACTGAACGTGATTATCAAGAATGGTTAAAATTGAAGTATGGAAACAATCAGAACAATCGGGGAGATAATCCCAGTGGTGAAATTAAGTCAGCAGGAATTAAATCAATCTCCTTCGGTTAGATATCATATTCATGGAAAGGATATAGATTGGGGAAAGGACCGGATAGAATGCTTTTGGAAAAAAGAGTTTATAAACTCCATGAAAGAGGTGGAGCCGGGGTTTATCGTTGATGAACGCAACAAAAATATTCTATCCGAGATGTATAATTATGTCTGGTGTAAAAGCAATCTATTAGATTCTTCAAAAGGTTTGCTTTTATGGGGACCTTTAGGAGTTGGGAAATCAGTCTTAATAAAGGGGCTTCAACGTTACCTGGGGAAGATAAACCGTTACCGGTATGGATGCAACAACGATAGATTAGGCTTTAAATTTTCTAGTGCTATCGAGATAGCTTTATTATATGCCGAAAAAGGGATGAATGGTATTGCTCAATATACTGATAGGGAATGTATGTGTAATCTAGCAATAGATGAACTGGGGAGGGAACCGGTCGACTCTAAACACTATGGGACCGGTATTAACGTAGTGCAAACTATTCTCCAGCTTCGTTATGAAGTCAGAAGGGAATTTGTAACTCATGCTACTACCAACTTGAACCCTGATACAGAGTTTGGAAACAAATACGGTGATTATATCGCTGATAGAGTGAAAGAGATGTTTAATGTAATCGAATTGAAAGGATCTTCCCGCAGATGAGAATACTCCTAAACATCCTCCTTCTCCTAGGAGTTAACATCTTATTTTACCTGGTGGTGTATGCGATAGCGGACCACTTGATGGATAACATCAATTAAGACTAGATAAAAATGAAATTAGTTCATGGCAGTTTATTCAGCGGCTTTGATGCCCCTAGCGTTGCAGCTTCATGGATGGGATGGGAAAATGCCTTTCACTGTGAGATAAACCCTTTTTGCAACGAGATACTAAAATATTGGTTTCCTGATTCAGAACATTATGAAGATATTACAAAAACAGACTTTAGTCAATGGAAAGGAAGAATCGATGTCCTCACAGGCGGATTTCCTTGCCAGCCTTTCTCCCTCGCAGGTCAGAGAAAGGGAGCGGATGATAACCGCTACCTCTGGCCACACATGCTCCGTGCTATACGAGAAATCCGACCCGCTTGGGTTATTGGTGAAAACGTTGCTGGAATCCTCACGATGGTTCAGCCCGGCAAGGAGACTGAAGTGGGAAGCCAAACCTCTCTTTTCGGAGAAGATAACCGAAAAAGAATATTGCTACGACAAGAGTATGTTGTCGAAACCATCTGTAAAGACCTTGAGCGAGAAGGATATTCCGTCCAACCGTTGCTTATTCCGGCTTGTGCTGTCGGAGCGCCCCACAGAAGAGACAGAGTGTGGTTTATTGCCCACTGTGCAGACTCAAGGACTGAAGAGGTGCGACGAGAACGGAAAGACAAGGTTCTATCCGATGGAATTGCTCCCGACACCTACTGCGAGTTCCCATCACAACGGATGCTGCAAGGAGAGAAAGGACGGTACAAGCAGAAAATCCGAACTGAATCATTACATAGCCGCTCAAACTGGCAAAACTTCCCAACTCAATCCCCTGTTTGTCGAGGAAATGATGGGCTTCCCTTTGATGTGGACAACCTTACCATTCCTTTCACAAAGTGGAGACAGGAATCAGTCAAAGGATACGGAAACGCCATAGTTCCGCAGGTGATTCTTGAAATTTTCAAAGCGATAGAAGAATTAGACAATTAATTAATCCTTGCAAGTTCTTGAAGAATTATCAAGGATTTGCGTAAAACAAATATAGAAAGTATGATAATAACATGGTTTTCTTGTGGTGCAACATCCGCGGTTGCTTGTAAGATAGCATTAAGCCTATACGATGATGTGCAGATTTACTACATCGAGACAGGCTCCGGACATCCTGATAACGCCCGATTCCTTGCGGATTGTGAAAAATGGTACGATCAGCCAATACACACCATTCGCAGCGATAAGTATTTCAACGTAGAAGATGTACTGATTAAAAAACGGTACATAAATGGTCCTACTGGTGCGGCTTGTACATTTGAACTGAAGAAACAGGTTCGTTACAGGTTGGAAAAGGAACTTGGTTCTTGGGACGGTCAAGTTTGGGGCTTCGACTTCGACCCAAAGGAAATAAACCGAGCCATCCGATTCAAGCAGCAGTACCCAGACACAAAGCCGCTGTTTCCGCTTATTGAGCGGGAAATTACCAAGTCTGATGCAATGGGCATACTATGGAAAGCAGGTATTGAAATCCCCGCCATGTACAGGATGGGATACAATAACAACAACTGCATCGGCTGTGTGAAAGGTGGCATGGGCTACTGGAACAAAATCCGGAAAGACTTCCCGGAGGTATTTGCTCAAATGGCACAGATTGAACGTGATGTAGGTGCAACATGCCTAAAAGATAAAGACGGGCGAATCTTCCTTGATGAACTACCAACGTGGCGAGGTGACCCAGTGGAAGAAATTATACCGGATTGCTCTCTTATCTGCCAGATAGAGTTTCAAGAGATAATCGACAGGCAGGTAGAACGAGTTTTGAAAGGAGAAATTAGTATTAACGATGTAGCCTAATTAGGCTCAAAACAAATAAAGACATGAGCAAATACAGTGAATACCATTACGCCTTTACCTCTACAGTAGCCCATCTGGGAGATAAATGTGGATATGGGTTTTAGAAAATAAAATTAATCATGTGGTAGGTCTATGCAGGCTATGTGTTTATAACTTTAAATTATAAAAAATAGCCGTTAACTTTTGAAGCGTCACTATAGCGATCATCATCTTTACCTTGTTTTTTTGATCTGCATATGCCGGTTCGATTCCGGCACACATGATTTTACAATAAACAAACTAATATGAAAGAATGGATTCAACTTGATAATTTTAGCAAATATGAATTTTGCTTATCTCCTTTATCTGCCAGGTCGAAAGTATCCGGAAAAGTATTTGATGGATTTGAATTAGATAAATATAACCGGAAAAAGGTATGTAGCTTTTATTCTGATGACGGAACCCGATTTGTTTCTACAGTTCAAAGAATGGTTTTTTGTGCTCAAAAGGGGATTGATCCTTTTAAAATAAAAGGACATGGTATTCTTACTTCTATTGGGGAAGATGGCGTTGTTTTAACGGATATGCCTGAAATACAAAAGAAATGTAATAAAAAAATATCAGAAGAAGAGTTATTAAGGAGATACAAAGAGAGTTTGATGTTTACTTCAATGGTTATTTCTGCTTTTGAAAATGGAAATTTTTCCGATGTTGAGGATTTTTTATTATCTAAAAAGAATTTATTATCTAAATATATTTCGATAAAAAGACATATTTCAGATAGAAAGGCAGATCGTATTGCTGAACTAAGCATATCAGAGTGTTTAATATCAATTAAAGATAAGAGGTGTGCAGTTTGCTGTCCTGTAAGTTATATGATGGCTATTGCTTCACGTATCGGTAATAATCGTAAAAAAGAAATTCAATATAAGGAGAGTTTATATGAATGAGGATAGACAACAGATGTTTAATCAATACCTGACTTACTTGTATGGTTCTACTGGGAAAAGTTATGACTATATCGGCAGATACATTAAGTATGTTAAAGATTTTTTGGAAGATACGCCAAATGTTACTAAAGCTGGTTATAAGAGTTATATAAAAAACAATTCTTGTAAAATAGTAAAGGAGCCCTTGATGGCTGATGCAATTCGAGATTTCTTAAACTTTAAAGGGATTGGTTATAGCCGAAAAAGGAAAGAGGCTGTCATAGACAAACCATTAGATAAATTGAGTGCCATTTCGGATAAAAACAAGAAGCTAATAAACGACTTTATTAGCAATTTGACTCAAGAGGAAGATTATTCTCCACATACATTACGTATCTATTCGGATTCGGTGAAAATGTTTTTTGAATATTGTAATGAGATAACTATGGAGAACTGTCGTCGTTTCATTAAGACTTTAGAAGAGGAAGGTAGGAAACCTTCAACTATTCGTTTACGAATTACCGCATTGGAAAAGCTAGGTAAGTTTGTAAAAACTCCTATAGTTTTAAAGCGTCCTAAATATCATAAGAATTTGGATACTGACAATGTTCCTACTGAAGAGGAGTATAACAAACTTCTTTCTTATTTATATTCACGTCCTAATAAAGACAGATATTTTTTCATAAAGATATTAGGTACTACTGGTGCAAGAGTTTCTGAATTTGTTCAGTTTACATGGGAAGATATATTGGCTGGAGAAGTAACATTAAAGGGAAAGGGGAATAAATATCGTCGTTTCTTCTTTAGTAAGAATTTGCAGAAAGAAGTGAAAGAATATCTGAAAGAAAATCCTAGAACAGGAATAATCGCAGTTGGCAGGTTTGGTCGTATAAGTACAAGAGGGATAGCTCAATTGATAAAGGAATGGGGTAAAAAATGCGGGATCGATTTAAAGAAAATGCATCCTCATGCTTTCCGCCACTTCTTTGCAAAGATGTTTTTGAAGAAAAATAAGGATGTCATTCAGCTGGCTGATATTCTGGGTCATGGAAGCATTGATACAACGAGAATTTATTTACAGAAAAGTTATGAAGAGCAGAAAAAAGAATTTAATAGAAGCGTTACATGGTAGTTTTATGTTTGTGGATAATTTGCCGGATTTAATCAGCAAAGAAAGTATATATGATGAAAATGGTATTGTTGATAGCGAATTCCTATCAGCTATCCTCGAATGGATGTCAAAGATGTCGGAAGTATCTAATAAAGTATCAGAGTCGTTAGGTAAGTTATTAGGCATAGATGACACGGTAAACGAAAAGAAAAAGCAGTCTGATGAAGGTAAGAAATGGGATGTGGAAGAGATATTGAAACATTGCACACTTGAAAGCAATGTCCTTAAGCTTCCTGCCGTTCAGTTTAACAAGAAATCCTACGCTGAAGCAAAGAAATGGATAGAAGAAGCTGGCGGTTCATGGCAGGGAGGTAAGATACAGGGATTCACATTCCCTTTTAATCCGGAACGTGTATTCTCTATCTTGAAAGAAGGTAAGCGATGCGATTTGCAAAAAGATTTTCAGTTCTTTGAAACACCTGCTGATATTGCAGACTGGCTGGTAATGCTTGCCGGTGGAATTCACGAAACAGATACCGTACTTGAACCAAGTGCCGGACGTGGTGCTCTGATAAAAGCGATTCATCGGTCGTGCCCGTCAGTAAAGGTTGAGTGTTACGAGTTGATGCCGGAGAATAAAGAGCTACTTCTCTCTCTTGACAATATAGTATTACTTGGTGACGATTTTACAAAGGACTTTTCCGGTAAGTATACCAAGATTATCGCCAATCCTCCATTTTCCGGCAATCAGGATATAGATCACGTGAGACTTATGTACGATCGGTTAGAAGAAGGAGGAACGCTTGCGGCTATTACCAGTCAGCATTGGAAATTTGCATCAGAAAAGAAATGTGTTGATTTCCGGGAATGGCTGGAAGAAGTTCATGGAGAAGTTTTTGAAATAGGATCCGGTGAATTTAAAGAAAGTGGGACAACCGTTAGTACGATGGCGGTAGTGATTCATAAGTAACAGCAATCCCTTCCGCATTATCGTATGGGATTATCAGGAGAAATAAAATATTAGAGGAACTTAAAACAAATTAAGTATGAAACAGACATTAGAAGAAGTTGCAAGAGAAGGGGCTGAAGGATATAATATCGTTGGACAAACTATTTATAAATCCGGATTCAGAGCTGGTGCAGAATGGCACGCAAAGCAATCCCCGTGGATAAACGTTGAAGAGCGGTTGCCGGAATATGAGGGAAAAGTTTTAGTTCTTTATGAATATGAAGGGGAAATGCAAATTCAAGAACTTTTCTATATTGGCGAAAAAAGAATGGTGTTTGGTTCTAGTGAAGTACTTGCGTGGATGCCAATACCATCTTTCGATGAAATACTGGAAGCCAACAGAGATGTACTAGAACGGATTAAAGAGAAAGGAGATTGATTGATGAGGTTTGTATTACTTATACTTATGATAACCATGCTATTATCTTGTAAAGATGATATAGCTGGTCCTTTAAAAGGTGGAACGATTATTACTGTTAAAGGAGACACTATTAAGTTTTATGGAGGAACGTTGACTTATCGCGGATTTGGCTCTAGAAGTATTAGGGATATTGCAATTAATGACTTAAAGAAGAAAGGAGATTGATATGAAAGCAAGAATAAAAGCAACCGGAGAAATTGTGGAGGTTGAGGATTTATATGATGATGGTACTGCCTTAGTGAAAGGTAGGTATTTCAAAGTATCAGAATTGGACTTCTTTGAAGATTTTGAGACTATTGATTGGGAGCAAAGACGTTATGAAATAGCAAAGGAAACAGTTACTGCAATAATGTCAAATGAAGATTTCTATCATCAGGTTTTATATGAGGAAGCAGAGCGTGGTCAAAGACAAATTCAAACTAATATTGCAAGAGCATCTGTTATATTTGCTGATGCTCTCATTAAAGAACTAAAGAAAGGAGACTAATATGTATGTAGCAAGAGACAAAGACGGTGATTTGTATCTTTATAAAGATCATCCCCTAAAGTGCCCGGAAAGTTGGCAACCATCCAAAACGTTGAATGATTGGATTAAACTTTATCCCTCTCTATTTCCCGAAGTAAAATGGGAAGATGAAGAGCCGACAGAAGTTGAATTGGTAAAGAAGGAGGACTAACTAAATGGATATAGTACCTATTCTAACAAAAGATAATCTTTCTAAGGAACAGATAGAATATCTGCAAAAGCAGCAAACAGAATATAAATTGGTTAATAAGATTAAGAAGAATCCGGGACATACCTTGTTCTCTTTTAATCGAAAAACAGGGGAAATCAAGAGAGCTTCTATTATACACAAGGTTTCTATTGCTTTGAATGGGCTTCCTGTAACCAAGTCTGAAACGGTTATAGAACCTGATTGCTATTACGACCAAGCCTTGAATGAAAAGAATTTTAGAAAGAAATTGAAGAGAATTGGATTGTTAAGTATTTAACTGACTTAAAAACGAATAACTATGGGATTTACAACACCGTGTATCATTCGTAAAAATACCACCAAGATTAGAGATAGATTAAAAGAGCTTGACTACAATTGCAATCCATATTTAGGTTGGCATAATCTATATACTACTATACATGGATATGCTTCGGTTTATTCAATGAACGATGATGATATAAATGTTCTCTCTAAAAAAATAGATAGTTTTATTGATTGCGGAACTAATGAAGAACTTTTCTTGGCAATAGCCGCATTGAGGGATGATACAAACGAAAATCAATGGTTTATTTGCGATGTAAATCATTGGGATAGATCGGACAATGGAGAAGCAACAGTTTATGCTGAAATAGGAGAATGGATTTTTTGTAAATCCAATGACGATGATTGTGCACGAGATAATCATTACCATAAGGCTACCGTAGAAGAGCTAATCGAACACTTTAAAGAAAAGGAGGAATAAAATGAATCGTACAATAAAAAGGGATGCCTGCAACATCCCTACGAAAATAGCATTAAGCAACTTTCTTATCGTTTATCAAAAAAGAAAAGTACTTGGATCTCTTAGGATAAATCCTTTTACCGTTCTTCACGATATACCTACAGAAAATGCGAGTTTTGCAATCCTCGTTTTGTGTTTGATTTTTCAAGCTAACACCTCCTTTCTGTTTTGCCTACCCACCTGCAAGATAGATAGGCTCGTTATTAGCTACACCCTGTCAAGCGTAACTAAAAAAGCCCAAAGCTTGCAGGACAATGGGCTTAATGTCTTCTCTTGGAGATTGACTAAGGAGGCGAATGACAGTTCGCCAGATTGGAGGTGTTAGCTTCCAAATCAAACACGGTGCAAATATAAGTCTTAATCTTGCACTTAATTGTTAAATTAACTCTTTTAATACGTAGATTAACATTTGTGAGAATGAAAAAATTGTCAGTAAAATCAATTTAATAAAATAATATTATGGTATTGCGTACAATAAAATTCAGAGGAAAAAACATATACGGTGATGGATGGCTGCTTGGCTCCCTTATTAAGATTGAAGAGGATAGATACGCTGTTATTCCGAATCTAAATGATATCGAAATAGGGAAAAGCATCGGCATGTATGAGGTTTATCCCGAAACCGTAGGTCAATTCACCGGGCTACTTGACAAGGACGGAAAGGAAATTTACGAATGGGATATTCTTCACACTATTACATTTGGTTTTAATCCAGAAGAATATACAGCTATTATCCTATATCGTAATTGTAGTTTTCAACTTTCTAATGGTCGAAATTTATTCTATTTCGGGCAATCTGATCTTACAAAAATGGATGATACTATCGTGATTGGAAATATCTACGATAACCCAGATTTAATCAAGGAGGAATAATATGGAAGATAAATTTATAACGATAGACACTTTGAATATGCTATTGGACAAAGGCTTTGAATATCTTGTTTATCCGACACAATCATTGGTGCAAAAGTGGCTACGTGAAACCAAGAACCTACATATTTCCATCATTAGAAACGCTTGCGGTTATGGCTATGATATATGCAAAGCTGACAATGGAACTCATATAACCGATGGAATATTCGACGGTCCTAACGATGGTGGTCAGTGGGATACCTATGAAGAAGCATTGGAAGCTGGAATACAGAAAGCAATTGAACTAATATAAAATACAAAATTATGAAACCATTTGATTTAGAAAAAGCAAAAGCAGGTGCATTTGTATGCACAAGAGAAGGATTTAGAGCTAGAATTATATGTTTTGATGCAGATAACGATAGATTCCCTATTGTTGCTCTACTTAAAGGAGATAATGGCAAAGAATATCCCGTTTCTTTTACTAAAGAAGGACGATTTTCTGATGGGGAAGTAGACTCCTCAAATGATTTATTCATGGAGGGAATAAAGAAAGAAGGATGGATAAATATATATGAAGCATTGAACGAAAGATGCATTGGAGAGATTCACAACTCAAAAGAAACAGCCATGCGTATGAAAGTTAATGAAAAAGATATTACATACATAACTACAGTTAGAGTAGAATGGGAGGAATAATCATGAAGAAAATAATGTTTAACGATAAATTTGGCTTAACCCAAGCCGTATTAGATGGTCGAAAGACTATGACGAGAAGGATTTGTAAATACGATAGACCTGATGAAAGTTGGGATA
>OHAX01001217.1_pt1 | contig 11526 bp, 11 predicted proteins | sample 1577261 | NCBI WGS metagenome assembly OHAX01 (sample SAMEA3541483, study PRJEB24748) | human gut metagenome | biome: human gut; feature: human-associated habitat; material: faeces | place: China | collected 2012 | reverse complement strand
GGGTAGCGATCATCAACCTCCTATTAGTTATGCTCTTCTACAAGGAACTGCAGCTATCTACCTTTGATCCACTATTAGCAGGGCTTTTCGGCTTCATGCCCGCTCTCATCCACTACGTACTGATGACCATGGTGTCCCTCACCGTGGTGGCCTCTTTCCAAGCGGTAGGTGCCATCCTCGTTATCGGCCTCATGATTGGACCTGCGGTTATCGCTTATTTATGGACAGACTCTGTGAAAGCCATGCTTACTAGCAGTATCATCATCGGCATTATCTGTGCTGTCATCGGTACAGAAGTCGCTTTCACCCTAGACGTATCTATTGCAGGTGCTATCGCAACAACGATCGGTCTCGCATTATTAATTGCCGTTATTTGCACGCCAAAGACAGGCTATATTGCAACCTATCTTCGCCAGCGCCACTTGCGTCGTCACTATCGAGAAACGATGATGCTCTGCCACATCTATACCCATATGAATACACCTGTGGCGGCCATCGAAAACGGTATCGGTACCATTCACGAACACTTGAATTGGAAGCCAGACTATACACACCAAGCCGCATCACACCTTAAGAAACAAGGTTTGTTGTATGTAACGAATGGGTACTATATGCTGACCGATAAAGGCGTGGCGCAGGTAAAGGAAATCATTTAATTAATCTTATTTAATGAATGTTAATTAGACTCCTTCAAAAATACATATTTTTCCCAATAAAAAAGAAGCTGAAATCAATGCTAATCTGCAAGATTTCAGCTTCTTCTTTTGTATTTAATTATATGGCTAGAACACAATACGCATCTGATACCATGTAGCACCGCCATGATCAGATTCAGACTCACCTTCATTTACAAAGCCAAACTTGGCGTAATACTGAATCTTTTCTTCCTTGCAGGTTAGAATAACACCCTTACGCTTTTCCTCTCTCGCAAGGTCGATAAAAGCTTCAATCAACTTACCGCCTACGCCACGATTACGGTATTCTGGCAATGTATTTAAACCAAATATCATCTGCCATGCGCCATTGGGATTGTGCAAAGAAGCATCGGCGAACATCTCATCCGTTAAGATTTCATCATCAGATACAAAACCATCGACAAAACCAATAGGTGTATCGCCGTCAAAGGCAATTAAAAACTGACCTGCATAATGGTCTAGTCGCTCCTTAAAAGCCTCACGAGGCGCCGCCTCAGCAGGAGGAAAACAAGTCGCTTCTATATATGTCACTAAATCTAAATCAGCAGTTGTCGCTTTTCGTATTAATATATCCATATCCTTCTCCATCATATATACATATTTTTTAGTATATACCGTTTATAAAACAAAGGCTACACAATCAATAAGCGATGTGTAGCCCTTTCTATTCTACTTTTTCGTATATTTAGGTACATTGCGATACTGCATCGGCAATGAGCTCTCTTTTACCTTAAATCCATGCTTCTCATAAAACGGTGCATTGGCACTATCACCAATCATAACATTAATGTACAAGTACGACTTGTAAGCCGCTTTCACCATCTCTAGTAAATGACCTGCAATACCATCTCCCTGATAATCAGGATGCACCAGCACATAATTGATAAAGCACACTAGCTCGCTATCATCCATAACGCGGATAAGACCGACTAAACAGTCACCATCCCACGCAGAAATCACACGAGATGAATTCATCAGAGCCTTATGCAATCGATCAGGATACTTGCCTACTACCCAACGAACAGACAGAAATAAATCTGCTACCTGCTGGGGCGTAAAATATCGTTCTTCAGTATAGGTAATCGCCATAATAGCTCCTTCAATAAATCCTGAGATATATGCTCTATCAAATAGATAATCTCTATTAAACAAGTTCCTTGCTCATATAGATCACATCATCCATAGGGTTATGATAATACGGCTCACATTCAGTAAAGCCATGTTTCTTGTACAAATGGATGGCTGCTTTCAACGGTTCAATTGTATCTAGCACCATCTCTTTATATCCAGAGGCCTTAGCATGATCCATGATACTTTCAATAAGACGATCACCAAGAGCATGTCCACGTCCCTCAGGACGCACATAGAGGCGCTTCATTTCACAACGGGTCTCACTGTGCTGATAATAGGCCACCATGCCGAGCACCACATCATTATCATCGATGGCTACTAATAACTCACCATTCGGAGCCGTATATTTCTCAGCAATATCTGCTAGTTCCTTATCTAAATTCTGAAAGGACAAATCGCGACCAAGCCACTGAGTATACTCTTGAATTAACTCTTTTACTTGATCTAAATACGGTTTGCCATCAACTATGTTAATCATATACACTCCAACGGATACAATCCTCACAACTATTTCTTCTTATATGGTCTATGTTGGAAGATTTCTTTTACAAATCCCTCTCCAACAATTAAACTACCTTCCATAATAAGGAACTCCGTGCCAACTTGTAAACTAGAATAATCTAGATTTTCATTTACTGGCAACGCATTGGCCCGTATGGGCTGATCAAAGTAAACATCCTCACCATCAATAAAGTTGACTTCAAGATGCTCCTCAGTCCCTTTTACAACGATATGAGGACTATACTTTCCATTATTTAAATTTGGTGGGTTTGTTATCTTTTTGCTAAAGAAGGTAACAATGCAACTAATCGTAAAATCTAAACTGCTCATATTAGGCCTTATAACACTATAATATTAGGTATTAAAACATCATGTGTTTTGATTATAAATCAACAGTATACACTATATTATCATTCATTTCTTTAATCAATTTACTTTCATTTTCTTCTAGAATTTTTACTGTATGATTAGCAATTTCATCTTTAAATTGGTTTGAAGCTACATTTACACCAAATGAAGAAATTTCTTCTGCAGTCGCAAATCGATATTGATCAGATGACTTTTCCTCCAATAGTTTTAAATCTTTTCTTTGAGCTTCGGTAGGTAAAAGTTCTACAATATCAGCCAAAAGTATTTCATAAGTTTGAAAGTGCGCTCCAAATTGTAAGTCAGTTATATGTCTGCCACAATACCGATAGGAAATTTTTTCCCACTTTACAATTTCTTTTTCTATTAGTTCCTCTCTAAATTCACGGGACAAATCTTCAATATTTTCTCTTTTTTTCTCTGTATCAAAGTATCTTAAAAATTTACGTAAATACTTATTTTCCAGTCTAAGTCTATAGTCATTTCTTGATGATTCATCTATTATTATTTTATCATCATCCATTATTTTAAATAGTCGTTTAAGGTTTAATCTTTCATCTTCATCGAATTGATAAACGCCACCTACAGGCTGGTATTTTCCCGTTCCTCTTTCATTTTTAACTAATAAATATCTATTACCCGACTTGATACGGTAGAGATACGCAAAAGAAATCCGTATAACTGTATTATCATTTATAAGTTTACCCCGTAATAGTTTCCTTTGAGATGTTTTCCAACTAGTTGTATCACAGAAATCCTGAATAGAATTTACAAATTTGGGTAAAAACCACCCTAGGAATAAACATGTAAGATTAGTACCTACGGGCCAAGCATTAGTATCAAAAATATACATTATTACGATACAGATTAATACTACTAGTAAAAATAAACAAAATTTTCTTATTTTCATGAACTTACCCTCTATCAATAGGAATTTCTATTCTTTTTCTGGCAACACAGACATTATCTTTTACGATATAACATTCAATATAATGATTACCATAAAAATTGCTATGCTCAACTATAGTCGGACCTTTTTCTATAATTTGTCCTCTTATCTGATTTCGTCTTTCAGCCATAGGCCCTACATTTTTAACTTTCCATAAAACTTTATATGGTAAAGGACAACTAGTATATTCTAAATTACAAGAAATTTTAAGGTTATGTGGCAAATAGCCCTTCAATGCTAATAGAAACTCAACTATTGGCTTAGTTCTCCATCCATCACCACTAACAATACATGATACTTTGCATTCATATAATAAATTTACATTATATAAATCCTCAATATATTGTTCAGTATCTGAAAAAGAAGAAACTGATGTTATACCTTTTGCCTCACAAATTGATGATTCTTCGCACCAATAATCGTGATTAAAAAATCCGTACCAAGCTTGAACCGCATCGGCTTTTGAACAATCAGATTTGAATAAAATACTCAGATCTTCAATTTTACTTTTTAACCGGTTTTTCCAGTTAATCAATTGTTTGCGATCGCTATTTCTAGGCGTCAAATTTCGCTGATTATCTACAGGTGCATAAACCTCTTGATTTATCTCAAGTCTACTAACAATACTTTTCATTGTATAGTAAAACAATTCATCGATACGTTCATAAGAATCTATTAAGTTTTCATCACATAAAACCGTTTGCAAAAGACCACTAGGCATATTTTTCCAAAAGTTTCTTGATTTACAGAACATCTTAGACAAACGTATTACTTTTCTTAGTTTATCTCCTGAATTATCATTTTTTGTTTTAAACCATTCATTTAGCCCTCGAAGTTCTCGTCCTGAAACCAGAATACGTCCCAAGCTCATAAACAAAACAGTCATTAAGACTATCATATTCACGTCTATAAACAGCAAAATCTATATGATAACCATCAGCATATTTTATTCGTACACAGCTTGTTTTCACTTCTGGTGCTGTATTAAATTGCTTCGTCTGTCTTTCAAGAGCTTCCGCAACCATATTTCTTGTAGCTTGTGCACCTTTATCACCTAGAATTTCCTTATCAAAAACAATAGCTATATCAATATCATAGTCATCATTTTCATTTTGTACAACAGTAGACATTGCCATACTCCCCTGTACATAGGTTTCTACTATTTTATACGAAGTCTTATGAATTTCATTATATTCTTTCAATCCAGTCTTTAGTCTAGTAATATTCAAATCTTTCTTTGTTTGTAAATTAGTTTGTTCAGCTTTACATAAGACTACATGAGAATTATAAAATGTATTAAATTTTGATGATAAATCATACATTATGCTTCACTTCCCCTTTAAATTATTTCCCCAAAACCCGATATTATTTTTTCTCGTTCTTAACTAGTTCCTTTTTATCTATCCATTTTTCCCACATCTCAAATAATTTTAATCGCTCTTCTTCTGGTAGCGACTCAATATCCGGCCTAGAGGAACCAATAACTTTTACTGGTCCTAAACTAGTCATAATATAACCTGGATCCCCTTCAATTTCAATCAACTTAAATTTACTTCCACAATACTTACAATATAGTTTTGATAATTCATGAGGTGCCTCCCAATGAGTAGTTTGACCACACATACAAGGTAACTCAATAACTTTATTCGAATCTTGTAATCCTTGAATAATAAAGAAATAATATTCATTATTTCGTGAATTTAAATAAGACTCTATCGTCTTTATATAAAATTTAATTGATTCACTAATGTCTTTACTATCACAAAATATATGTTTAATAGCATCAGAAATTGAAACCAGGTATACTTTTATAAGAAATCTTATCATGGTTTCAATTATTTCATACTTCAATTCATTAAAATTTTCAGTACTTGAAAGATATGGGCCTATATCACTACCAAAAACTATATCTGAATAATTATTACTTGAATAGAATGTAGATATATAACCTATATGTGTAAATTCAGATGAAAATTTAAATAAGTTTTTCAAGTTCTCCAATAAAATAGTTTCATTTACTAAATTAAATTTATTAAAAATAAACTCAATTTTTTCACCAAATGTTTTCTTTATACATTTTGTAATATCTGATTCACGACCTCTTACCCGCTGATCATAATTCAATTTATCAAACACATCTAAAGCATTAATTAGTTCTTCATTAAATAATGCATGGTAAAGAGATTTGGTTGCATATAGACTAAAACTTTTTAGAGATGTTAATACATGAAAATTTATTTCCTTTACATCCAATTGACTTAATTGATAAGCATCAGACACTAAACTATCCAAAGTTTGTCTAGTAACTGTTACTAGTTCGCTATAATCTATAAATCCTTTTTTTAATAACTGAATATTATCTATTCCTATTTCGTGTCTTTCATCCCCTTTCGCAACTGTACAAAACCGTTCTAAAATTGCAATATCATTCAATATTATCCTTGGTACTATATCTCTAAAATAAAATTTTGAATTTGAATCATCCTTAAATTCATCATTTAAAGCTTCTATAACTTTTATGTTCTTCTCAATTTCTGCTTGTAATTCAACTATGTTATTTTTAAAATCTATTAACAACTCATTCACATAATTAATATTATGATACAACACCTCATAGTTATTTAAAGCTGCTAAATTTCTTTTTCCTGATAAATTAGTTGCAATAGCTTTAATTATTTCATTATCATTCATAAACTTTCCGCTTTCAATAGTCTCAACTTTACAATTATAATTGTAAAAGCCTCCCATCAAAATGACGGGAGGCTTTTATGCACACTCAAAATTCAATAACTATCTCCCTTTCAAACCTATTTTTTTACCTTTCAGTTGAATTTGGTATTACTCAAAAAGTACAGTTAATGAATTTATAAATCTATATTTACTTATTATTCCCACTCAATTGTTGCAGGTGGTTTAGATGTAATATCATACACGATACGGTTAATGTGTTGTACTTCGTTTACGATACGACGGGAGATTGTGTCCAATACGTCGTAAGGGATGCGTGCCCAGTCAGCAGTCATGAAGTCTGTTGTTGTTACGCCACGCAATGCCAATGTGTAATCGTATGTACGGAAGTCACCCATAACGCCTACGGTACGTGTAGATGTTAATACTGCAAAGTATTGGTTGATGCTGCGATCAAGGCCAGCTTTTGCAATTTCGTCACGGAAGATGTAGTCCGCATCACGCAAGATATCGAGTTTCTCTTTAGTGATTTCGCCCATTACGCGAATAGCAAGACCAGGACCTGGGAATGGTTGACGCCATACGAGGTAGTCAGCCAAACCTAATTCAGAACCAAGTTCACGTACTTCGTCTTTGAAGAGATTACGCAATGGTTCGATAAGGCCTTTGAAGTCTACAACTGCAGGCAAGCCGCCTACGTTGTGGTGAGATTTAATAACTTCTGCTTCGCCAGTACCGGACTCGATAACGTCAGGGTAGATTGTACCTTGCGCTAAGAAGTCAACGGAACCGATTTTACGGCCTTCGTCTTCGAATACACGGATGAATTCTTCGCCGATAGCTTTACGTTTTGCTTCTGGATCTTCAAGACCAGATAATTTATCTAAGAAACGTTTTTCAGCATCTACGCGGATGAAATGCATGCCGGAATCTTTGAAAGCTGCTTCAACTTCGTCGCCTTCGTTTTTACGCATTAAACCATGGTCAACGAAGATACAAGTCAATTGGTCGCCTACAGCTTTAGAAATAAGCGCTGCCGCAACGGAGCTATCTACACCGCCAGACAATGCCAACAATACTTTGCCATCGCCTACAGTGTTACGGATTTCTTCAATAGCAGTTTTTGCATAGTTTGCCATTGTCCATGTGCCTGTGAAACCACATACTTCGTACAAGAAGTTGTGAAGCATTTCTTTACCATGTTCAGTGTGCAATACTTCTGCATGGTATTGCATAGCATATAATTTACGCTCTTTGTTTTGCATAGCTGCTGCAGGGCAGTCTTTTGTATGCGCAATGATTTCGAAACCTTCTGGAACTCTTGCTACATAGTCAACGTGGGACATCCAAACAACTTGGTCTTCTTCCAACCCTTTGAACAATGGAGATGTAGTATCCACTTTAGTAGGTGTTTTACCGAATTCACGATTGTCCGCAGATTTAACTTCACCGCCTAATGTATGCGCCATAAATTGCATACCATAGCACATGCCAAGAATAGGAATACCAAGTTCAAAAATCTCTTTTTCGATTTTTGGAGAGTTTTCTTCATACACGCTGTTAGGGCCACCTGTGAAGATGATACCTTGCGGTTTTAATTCTTTAATTTTGTCCAGCGCTTTGTTGTATGGATATACTTCGCAGTATACGTGATTTTCACGAACACGGCGCGCGATCAATTGATTATATTGACCACCAAAGTCAACAACAATTACAAATTCCTTGTTTTCCATGCCTTCCTCCATATGCATCTTTGTGAAAGTATATTCACTATTATTTATGCCCATCCATTTCTGTACTGGGGAGCGCGTTTTTTCGAGTCAAACGCTAATTTTTCATTACAGTTTATTATACCATACGAAGTATATGGACTCCATATATTCCGTATGAAAATTATAAATAAGTTTTTAATGTTCGGATTTTTAATATTCTTAACGTTCGAATTTCCAATATTCTTAAGGTTCGGACTTTCAACATTCCGAATTCTGACTATTACTCTTTGGCGTCTCCCGTTTTCTGACTACTACTCTTTGGAGTCTCCCGTTTATGCATCTTCACGGCCCCAACGGGACAGATTGAATAACAATCCCCACAGCCAATACAATCTTTACCGATATTAAAACAAGTCATACCTTCAGTGATGCATTGAACAGGACAATCCTCAGCACAAGCACCACACTTAACGCAAGTATCGTCGATCGTAAACTTTAGATTTCCCATCATACATCACCTCCTGTATCTAACACCGCTACATCAATATTACTACATCATTACTACATCATTGCTACATCAATGATATATATGTTTTTTCCAGATACTACCAGTTAAAAGTATTTATTTTTAACTAGTAGTATCTCAATTATAGATATATCTCTAACACCCTTTAATACAAGCGCCACTTAATACAGGCTTTTTATTTTTAACTGGTAGTATCTCAAATATAGGCATATCTTATCTAATCGATCGGAATTAAAGCTATTTAGTTTAATTTAGCTATTTAGTTTAATTTAATTTAGCTATTTAGTTTTATTTAGCTCATTGTTATGTGCTATGGCGGAGTAGATTGCTTTTGCCACGCCGTGGTGGTTATTGTCTGTCGTTTCGTACCGTGCTGCTTCTTTAATATTTGGTTTAGCATTGCCCATGGCTACGCCAGCACCTGCAAAGCGCAGCATAGACAAATCGTTTTCGCTATCCCCTAATGTCATTACTTCGTCTGTGCTAAAGCCCCAGTGTTTAGCCAAGGCTTCTACGGCTGTACCTTTTGTAGTATGAGGTAATACGAATTCTAAATTGCCTTCACTAGAGAGCAGTACATCGTAAAATCTTTCACGGCCCGTACCATCGTGAGATAGACCTTGGTATTCATCGCGCAAGTCTTGTAAGATCCGTTGACGCATCGGTTCATCGCCGTAGAATATTTGAATTTTCTCAGGACCTTCGGCTAAAGACTCCATATGAGCTAGTAGGTCACATACCATAGTACGCGTTGCTAAGATAAAGGGACGAATATTAGGTCTAAAGAAGAAATTAGACTGTTCTACTTCACATTCGGACATAGTCGCTTTTGCCGCTTCATCACTTTCAGCAAGAGCATAGCGATCATGGGTTTCACCAGGTAGATGTTCGTCAGGTACACCAAGTTGAGGATGATTCATTGAGCTAGGTAGATGATTATCCATGAGGCTATTCGAACCCTTTTTATTAGGGGCTTTACACTCACTAGCACATGCGCTTAATCGTTCAGGTATAATACATCTGGACGGTGGGTACATACCAAAGATTTGATCTTTCACATAGGCCTCTACATAGACACCGTAGGTTAAGAGTTTACGCAACAAGTATAATGCTTGTTCCTTATCAAAGTTAACGTGGAATAGACTGCGATTTTCATCCTTGTCCATCACATAGGCGCCATTTGTGCACATAAAATAGCGCAAGCACGGCAATTTTCCGATGACATCGTTCATCTCATTCCAGGCACGACCAGAAGCGATAGCTACGCGAATGCCACTTTCACGAGCCGCTCGAATCGCCTCGATAGCATCCTCAGGGATGGCCTTTTCGTCATTTACCAAGGTACCGTCCACATCAGATGCGATAAAGCGAATTGGCTTATCGCCTGTGAGACCTATGTAGTTTTTAATTTGTAATATTTCAGTTGAGGACATGCAGCCTCCTTTAATACAGTAGTATATAATTAGATAAATAATTAAATAGATAGTAATAGAAATAAATATATTCCTACTAAGTAGGATATTAAAGATTATAAGGTGTAAAATATAAACTAAAAGAACACCTAGATAGAAATTAAAACATAGATTGGAAGCGAGATACTATGCGCATAATAATCGATAGAGACGCCGTTTGTGCAGCGGATGATACTAGTTGGCATCGCGAAGAGTTTACCGTACCAGATGGTATCACCATAGCCGGTTTATTTGAATTTCTTGAGTTTAAATACATCCCTGTCATCGCCGGAAATAACGTAGTATGGGTTCTCTATCACCAAGATGTTGAAGTAGGAACCTATTTTACCAAAATTCAAAGTTTTATAAATGGCAATGTGTCATTATCGTCCATTATTAGTAATTCTGAAGGAGACAATAAATTCTATCTAAGATATTACAGCCACCCTGATAGATATAAAAAGAGCTTTATTTAGTTGCATTAAATTCGGCTACAATCTCTTGTAAAATATCTGGAGTCTCAACCAAGCACAACAATGTACGACCAATGATATTAGCACCATCGATGATGGTTTGTTCAATAGTAGGATCTAGCATGGCAGCGGCAAATTCTTTAGAGTGGCACACTTTATCGTCCCCAGCGAGGCTTAATTTAGGATGAAGTGCGGCACATTGATAGCTGACATTACCAATGTCGGAGCTACCGCCGAGGGCCGCTGGACCAGGTTCAAAATCGAGGCCCATATCTGCCATTACATCTTCAATCAGCGCTGTACCACGATGGTTTTGGTTCATATCATCATAAGGGTTACCATAAAACTCAACATCTACTGTTGTACCTGTACAAAGGGCAGCACCTTCAAAGATTTTTTTAATCTGTTCAGATAAACCGTTCAAATAGTCACGTTCGGTATGACGCACAGTGACCTCTAATTCACCATATGGAGGAATGACATTAGACGCAGTACCGCTAGCGATGATCCATGTACCGATGCGCGTTTCAGGGCGTACTTGTTGACGCATCATATCCATAGCATGAATAGCGAGTTGTACGCCGTTTACCGCATTGACCCCATTCCAAGGCTCGCCTGCTGCATGGGCCGGTTTACCGTGGAATTTGGCACGGAAACAATCGAGGGCCAAGAATTGTGAATTAGGACGCGTTTCCTCTCCATCGAGGTGAACCATGATAGCAAAATCATAGTCTTTAAATACGCCGGCATTGCACATATCTACCTTGCATCCCATGGCTTCCTCATCTGGTGTGCCGATGATATCGATATTCATGTTGAAAGCTACGCCGTCTTGCTGCATTTTACGGAGTGTTAATGCCGCCAGTATGCTCATGGCACCACTCGCACAGTGGCCGCACGCATGACCCACTTCAGGCAATGCATCGTATTCACATAAAATGGCCAAACGACCTTGAGGGTTGTCTACTTTTACAACAGAGGCCTTGAAGGCTGTTGGTAAGTTACAGAATTCATAAGTTACATCCATGCCATGT
>OHAX01001202.1_pt1 | contig 11651 bp, 10 predicted proteins | sample 1577261 | NCBI WGS metagenome assembly OHAX01 (sample SAMEA3541483, study PRJEB24748) | human gut metagenome | biome: human gut; feature: human-associated habitat; material: faeces | place: China | collected 2012 | reverse complement strand
CACTCATCTTGCACTACACGAATCGCACGGGAAACCGCGAGTTCCGCGAGGATGTAGAGAGCTATTTGTGGGCCATCCTTATGGAGTCCATCTATAGTTTTGACTTGGAGGGGCCCGTACCATTTGCTGGCTTTGTGAAAGCTGGTGTTAGATACGGTTACATGCGGTACTGGAAGCGAGAGCGATTGCGCAATCATCGTGAGATTCACATCCCAGACCGCACTACCGACGATGGAGACGTAGCGGTGGGCATGGATATCTTCGCATCTGGCGAGAATATAGCAGACATGATTATGACTGCCGATGAAGAACAAAGGCTGCGAGCCCGTCTCGTATGGGCGTTAGGCAGACTGTCTCCAGATCAGCGTGACCTATTGCGTCGCGTTTACGGAGAATGCCAAAGCTTGGTATCGGTCAGTGAAGAACTGAACTGTAGCCGACAAGCCATCCAGCGCCGCCATGAACGAGCCATTCGAAAACTGCGGAGATACTTGACTACAGATTTTAACAAGATAAAAGTGCATTAAATTTAAGGGGAGTTAGTGTAATGTACGTGTGTTAATATAATTTAATTTCTTATTTATATTCCAAAAACTGTATATTACTGTTAATATCGATTAATAGATATACATAAAATATGCATTTCTCAATTTAAATGAGAAAATATTGACACATCAAGGTATATGTAACTTTTACAAGATCATAAAGTCTTTAATTATACATAAATTTCTATAGTTTTGTGTATATATTTACAAAATATTCAACGTGATATACAATTAAATCAGCAGCAGATTAAAGCATGCGAATCTGCTTTCACAGAACACGTGTTCATTGTATTGTTGAAAGGAATGTTCCTAATTAGAGGGGAGAGAATTCCTATGATAACACATGATGAATTAACAGATATGATGGCCGCTCGGCTATCTAAGGGAGAGGATTTGGATTTGATCTATACGAATCCAAAGAACCACATTGTTTGTTTTATACCTACTTACCAGCCTAGTGGTGGGGACAGTACGAAGTGCTATTTCGTAGATGGCCGTGAAGAACTGGTCCATCTGCCGATGCGCACCATTACGCGGGAGCTGGCGGTACAGGAAGGGTTGAGGCCCAATTATATTATGACCAGCGACGGTCGGCGTAGTAGCTATACATCGCCTAAGACCTATGGTCCGCATCTGACCTTTGCCCATATCAAATGTCGGCGCCCTGTCGGCAAAGACGTGGTGTATGGCCTCTTTAACGTGGCTATACCCTATGAATATATCGTTACGGAAGGTCCGGAACCTGATACGAGCTATATTCACGTGGGGAACTTCGCACCGATTTTGGTGTACCAATCCCCGCGTCACGTCAAACACAAACTGAACGAAGCCATGCTAGAACACTGCAACTACGTGCGCAAAATGCTAGCCCGCATCAAACTCAGCCAAAACCCACAAGTCGTGGCCGAACTATTTATCGCCTGGAGAGACCTAACGAGATAACACGTTAGGGGTGAAAGTAGGATTAGAGGGGAGAGAAAAGGAGGACATATAGGGAGAAAAAAATAATACGGAAAATAAGGTGATCATTAATACATCTAAAAGCTTTTCACTCTTATACAGAGCTATCTTGTTATGAGATAGCTCTGTTTTCATATATTTTTCATTTTTTGAACATATATATATCAGTATTTTAGTTTAGAGAGAATAGATTTATCAGTTCTGTAACAGTATAAGTGTATTTACTCAAAGGTGATTGTTAAGGAAAATACTTTTCTCGTTACTTAAAGTATCTTATTTTAAATAAATAGATTTATATATGGTATGATTATTCTATAAGCTAATAAGCTAAAATTTTTCTGGGGAGGATTTATATGGAAATACGTACATTTGGATGGATACAAAATCCATCTGATTTAAATAAATTAAAATTAACAGTTAATACTTTTGATTGTGATTCTGAACATTATCAAAAATTATTAAATGTAATTATAGATAAAGAAATAATTTATTTTCCTGATATAGCTGCAAAACTTAAGAGTAAGCTTAGAGAAAAGGCTGATTCATTCACATATGAAGAATTAGTAGGGGGAATTAAAGATAAATATGGGAGAAATACAAGTGTAAGGGCAGACCAACAAGCAGACTCATTACTTAAGATAACTATACTTCCCCAGTCAGCAGAAACTAAGGGACGTCATTTTACGGATAATTGGACTGCAGATGGTTTTTTGCGATGGGCTGTAACATGGGGCTTTGTTGAGCATAATAGAGATAAAGATACATTCAGACTTACACCATTGGGTAAAGCTTATTCTATTACATCAAATGGGTCTCCTGAGGAATATGATATTCTAATAAATGCAATTTTAGCTTATCCTCCTGCTATACAGGTTTTATCATTATTATCAAAAGCTAAAAGAGGTTGTACTAAATTTTATTTGGGAAATCAATTAGGCTTTCGAGGGGAAAAAGGTTTTACTTCCTATAATGAAGAACTAATGATTGAATGGTTTTTACAAACTACAGATAGTGAAGAACGAAAAAAGATTAAGCAAGATATAGAGGGAACCTCAGATAAATATGCAAGAATGATTGCAGGATGGTTAGTAAAGTTAGGACTTGTACAGCAATTACAAAATCGGATTCAAGTTAATGGCATATCACTAACCGCATTCCCACTATATAAAATTACTGCAAAGGGAGAATATGCTTTAAGACAATCTAGAGGAAGTTCAAAAAATCAAAAAATACCTCAATATATAATGTGGGAATTCCTTGCAGCCGGAGCGAATGTAAATAGAGATTATTTACGATCTAGAAGAGCTCATATAATACAATCCGCAAAAAAACCTATAAAAATTAAATCGTTATCAAACCATCTTGATAGTTTAGGTTATGAGACCTCGGAAGCCGTTATAAATGAAGATATTCAAAAACTCGAATATTTTGGTATCAATTTTAATAAATCACAAGATAGTATTCATATTAATAATAAGATTCTTCATTTTGATATACCTGACTTAGATATTACAGATGAAGAGCGAGGGACTCATAATAATAAATTCAAAAACTATTTGCGCGAAAATTCTGAATTATCTTTTAAATTTATAGAACTAATTGATATTGCATATGATGGTAATCGTAATCGTGATATGGAAATTATTACAGCAGAATTACTGAAAGAGATATATGGATTAAATGTTAAGTTATTAGGTGGAGGAAGAAAACCAGATATTTTAGCATATACTGATGATATTGGTATTATTATAGATACAAAAGCATATAAAGATGGCTATGGGAAGCAGATAAATCAAGCGGATGAAATGATTAGATATATAGAAGATAATCAACGTCGTGATTTAATTCGTAATCCTAATGAATGGTGGAGATATTTCCCAAAATCAATTTCAAAAGAAAAAATTTATTTTATGTGGATATCAAGCTATTTTAAAAATAATTTTTATGAGCAAGTCCAATATACAGCACAAGAAACAAAGTCGATTGGAGCAGCACTAAATGTACGGCAGCTTTTGCTTTGTGCAGATGCAATACAAAAGGAAGTATTATCATTAGATACCTTTTTAGGATCGTTTAGAAATGAAGAGATAAATTTAATTCAAGATCCTAGTAGTTTGTGATTAAGACTTCTACACTATCTCCTTTTTTATTATTGTAAGAAGCATTATTATAGTTACTATTAAGATAATGAACATTAACAGGGGTTTTACTAATATAATCTTTCAATATATTATTGCACTTTCCTTTATGCTCTAGAACATTACTTAAGGCATATTTTATACCATGGCTTGTAAGAGTATCCATTAATTTAAGTAGTTCTAACTCTTGAGCTTCTGTCCAATTTTGGAATCCTCGATTTCCATCATTATAGTTTCCTGTAGTAATAAGATAAGGTGGATCGAAATAGAAGAAATCATTTTTTGAGAACTTACTGATATTGAATTCAGTAAAGTATTTATCGGTGATAGATACATCTAACTCCTTTAATCGAGTTACAAATCTCCTTAAATTATTCTCCATATTACTGCTGAAGTGGCTCCTATTACGTCCAAAAGGGTTATTATATTTTTTTTGATTGTTAAAACGGAACTGATAGTTATAACTGAAGGAGGATAGTATATATAAATCTAAAGGGTTAGGGGTGTTATTATACATATCTCTGAATGCAAGATAAGCTGCTTCATTTGTTTTGGAAAGGTTATATTCTTCAATTCTAAATTTGATTTTTTGAATTAAATCCTCCGTATTTTGTGTCAAAAAATATCTAAATAGGTCGTTTATTAGATGATTCATATCATTGAATATATGCTTATTAGCAGATACATTTATTCCTACATTACAGCCACCAGAAAATAAATCAACAAAAGTATTAATTTTAGGGGGGAATAAGGGCAGAATTTGTTTAAGTAATTTATATTTTCCTCCAATATAATTTAGCGGACTTTTTATAAATTCTTCACTTTTAATACTCCATTTTGTTGTGTTTTTTTCCAGGATGATATCTTTAGAAATGGTATTTAATGGCTTTTTTTGGATATATAATAGTAATTCCTCTAAATCAGTTTTCTTTGATATTTTTTTTGATTTATATTTTCGGTAAGAGATTCTTTTTATATCGATTTTGTTATTAATAGAATGTTTTTTTAATAACTCTATTAAATCACTTTCTGGTATAATGCCTTCTGTATTATAACTTACTATGATGTGAGTTGCTTCAATATTGTTAAGTAACTCATCAAAAGCAATAAATGCTTTATTTTTAACTGAATAATTACTTTTTAATGATGCCCAATTGAAAATACGTGTTTTACCATTTAAAACGGGTTTAGTATTACGGGCAATATTTTCTAAAACATGATAATTGGAGGCATATTGCCTATTATTATAAGGCGTATCGATGTATACAATATCTGCTTTAATTTTTTTTACTAACTCATTTGCATCCTCATTAAATGCTTTATTTGAGGCGTTATTATTTATTACTTCTAAAGGTTGAAGTAATAAATCCTTTAATGCTCTTTTATCCCAATGTTTTAAATAGGCACCATAAGTACCTGTTATGTTACTAATAAATGGTATTGCAGAAATCAGACAACTTAAGAGATAAAAATACTCTGACTCTTCTAATAGATTTGCTTTGTTCCATACTTCAATTTGTTCTCGTATTTTATCAATTTTTAATGCATTTGAGGGGGTAAAATACATTGCATCACCAATAGGAGAGTATGATTTAGTATAGTAAGCTGACTTTGGTATCTTATTAATATCAATTTTTATATTGTTAAGATAAGTTAATGGATTATCGATACCAAGCTTTTTTAGATTTGTAAATGCTAAATTTCCATTATTTTCTATGGTTGCTTTTGCATTAACATAGCTAAAATATAGTAAATCATTTGATAAAACAGTATAATACTTCTTGAAAAACTGCCCCACTATATTAGTTCCGGCGAATAGATCAAGAAAAGTTTTTTCTGTACCGTCAGTATGTTTTTCTAAAAGTAATTTAATTTCATTGACTAAAAGTTGTTTTGAACCTATATATCTCATTTACATCCCCTTACATCCTAGTTCGTTAAGTATCATTATATGAGTTTAATTATTATTGGTCAATAGACGTTTAAAGATTAAGTAGATTATATATTTTTATTTTATGTTAAAGTAACTTTGAACATTTCTAAGTACGTAATATTTTTAATCTTTCTATTGATATAGTGTAAGTAAATATTTATTATTCTAAATGAGTTTGCTAGTGAGTTTAGCAATATGATGAAGATTCTTGTGGTATTTTCACTCGCTTATGCTCGATCATATATAGATAAGGGCATTATGTTATTTAAGATTGATGATTGTATTAAAATATATGCTTATTTATAGGAATATAGTTACATTGCATAAAGGAAGATTAGTATATGGGATATATTGAGCTTATATTATTGTATTTAAAAGATATATTATACTTTTTTAAAGATGTAATAACTTTTTTGGGAAGTCTTTTAGCATCTGTTGTTACAATTTATTTAGGATATTTAACACTTACTAAATCTGTAAGATTTATTGGTTATTGTTCTTATAATAGTGTATGGAATGGTAGTAGCTATAGTATTACTCTTTTTAACAATAGTTTGTCTGCAGTATGTATTAATAAAATTTTATTAGTATTTGAGTCAAATAAATATTTACCAATATTATCAAGAGAATTTAATGAGCCAATTACAATTGAACCTCGTCGTATTATAGAACTTAATTCTGACCCTGTGAGTAACTATATTAATATTAATAAAGATAAATTAAATGTCAAAGGAATTATTATTAAGTATGCTACTGGTGGATATGTATTCTGTGAATTCAGATATAATGGAATATTACAATGGATAAAGAATAAATTAAATAGTTATATATGGATAAAAAAAGAATTAAAACCTTTAAAAGAGATTCAATGTATTAGGAATTTTTTTGGAGGGAAAGTTATTGGTGGTGCAGTTAAGTATATTGTTGATATTACTTATGAGTCTAATTTAAGTAATCGTATTTATATATTACGGAATGGTACATTGAGTCAATGGATTAGTAATAGCGATACAAGTATTGGATGTATAGATAATCAATATCTTAATAGCAATACACAATTAGGTGAGTTTTTAGAAGGTTTCTTTGCGTCAAATGAAAATATTAGAGTATCTATTTATAATATGGATGAAAGATATTTTTAGTATTTAGTTTGAGAGATATATAGATAAAATTTTTTTATAATTTTGTATAATGCTTTATATTGGTAAGTTTTATGGTAAAATGGTAAAAATAAATTAGAGGTTAGAATAATTATGGAAATACTAAGATGTTTATATGGTTGTGAGGAATCTTATGTTAGTATGGTAAGTTGAAATAAAGCTATTAAAATCAGTATATATGTAAATAAAGTTATAGAATTAAATGAAAGATAGATCAGATGTTAAGAAAACCACCCATTTGGCGGGTGGTTTTGATTTTGTCTCTTTATTAAATTACGGCTGCCATTTAGAGTATCCAAATCCCATCATGATAATGCTTACCACAAGTAGTCCGTTACCAAGGGTAATGGTGCTTTCATTGGTGGCTAGACAGGTCATAAAGGAACCGATGCCCATAATGATTGTGCCTAGTATAGCAGATAGTTTATGAATTGCCATGATAATCACCCTTTGCTTTCACTAACGACATTAGGTTTCACAATATACGTAATGAGTGCGTACAGTAGGGCACCGCTGATGATTCCGTTCAAGGATGGAAGGCCGAATGGAATGAATTTCACGCACACTAATGCGATAGCCCAAGTGATCCATGGAACTAGATTCCATTTTTTAAAAGTCGCTTTGTGGTAATCGATGTATTTTCCACGATGAACTAGGTAGAAGTCCGCTAAGATAATACCGCATAGTGGTGGAACGATAATGCCCAATGTACTTAAGAATACAAAGAGGGAATCGATTTTATATGGTTGTGTCATCGTTGCTAATGCAGAGATAGCAATGAGCACAGCTAGCATTATATTTCTGTTTAGTTTGAAAGAGTTTGCTAAGTTCAATGATGTGGAATAGAGGTTCGCACCATTTGTGGTAAAGATATTTGTCGTCAACAATAATAAGCTTGGGAATACGAGGCCAAAGCTTAAGAGTACGTTGATAAGGTCACCATCATTCATAGCTATGCCTGCGATAGCGCCGCAGCTGATCATCAACGTGTTACCACCTAATAGACCGATTGTGCTGGCTGTAATAACATCTCTCTTGCTTTTACCATAGCGCATAATATCGGCGATACAGGTAGCAGTAGATAAAATCCACGTACCGATAACGATAGTAATACCTGATAGTAAATCGATAGGTTGCAATGGCACGTAGTTAAATAATTCTTGCCAGCCACCAATTGTTTGAACGGAACGAGCCGCTGTACCTAGTGAAAGGAATACGATAGACGGAATCGCAATATAGCCGAATACAGCAAGAGATTTGATGCCAAGAACTGCAAAGATACCCATGATAACGGCACTAAGCATCATGGCAATGACTTCGCCTGTGTAGGAAAGGTTGAATACTTGCGCAATAAAATGTCCATATAAAGCCGCTTGAATGGTGTACCAACCTAGGTTAACGATAGGAACGAAGAGGGATGCGATTCTAGACCCTTCCTGCCCAAAGCTGTATCGAGTCAAAAGGGCGAAAGTAAGGCCTGTTTTATAGGCAATAACACTCACTAGCCCTGCAATGATACATAAGAAAATATTCCCTAGAATCATGGCCAATAGTAATTCGTTAAAAGTTAGCCCTGCAGCTAAGCCGCCACCAGCCATCATACTAGTAACAAGAAAAACGAATCCAGTCCAAACAATGGTGAGAGAAAAACAGGACTTCCTTGCCGATAATGGCACGGGCTCTCTCGAATACTCATTATCTATGTTTGTATCAACTGGTTCTACAAACTCTAATTTCTCCTTACTCATACATCTATACTCCTTTACGTAATAAAAAAGCTACCATGATGTGTTTAAGATTTATATAAGCATGGTAGTAAAGACCTATTATGTAGTGTAAATATAGTGAATTTCTCTAATAAAGGATAGATATTTATTGTTTTTATAATCGAATAGTATTTGCCTTCATTAAAACATACTTGGAATTAATATTCAACATGTATACTATGCAGATTGAGCAATGTTGAGAATGAGATATATTCTATCTATTAGTAAAGTTATTGCTACTATTAGTAAAAGAAACAGGTAGTACTATCATGTTTATGTTAGCACTGCCTGTTTCTTTTATTATAGGATTTTATTTATAGTATTATCTTAATTTCACACAAATATTTTCATAATTAGCATGGAAATCAATGCATTTACAATACTGATTGTCATAAGCATTGGCCAGTATTTTTTAGGTACTTCAACTACACCTAAGAGACGGCCCATATATTGAATTTGGGAGCCCATCAAGAGAAGTGCTGGAGCCAGAATAGTCACTTGTGTCATATCAAGCGTATTATTGGAAAGTAAGTTAACTGCAACACCGATACCAGCAGAATAGGATAGCCAAGCTGTTAACAAGATAGTTACGCTTTCCCCAGGAAGACCAAATAGTGCCATTGCAGGGGCAAATAGGTTACCTAAAAATGCCATGATACCTAAGATACGTAATAGCTCGGCAAGTGTGTATGCCATCAATACATTAGGCAATAAGTTTTGAGTGGCTAATGTAAAACCTTTTCGTGCACCACGAATAAATATATCAAATGGATTGTTTGTTTCTTTATTGTTGCTCATCTTTGAAATCCCCCTTGAATACTGTATTAAGCGCGATTCGACATACGACACCACCGAAGAATTTCATAACAAATACTACGATAAGAGGTAGAATAATTGGCACTGTTAAGTACGCAAATATAGCAGATCCAATAGCTACGTAGTTGTTAATCATACCTGCACCACTATATTGCCATGCTGTCATGATTGTTAATTCTTTGCGGTTAACTAGATTGTTGTCGTAAAGGTCTTTGGTGATCGCTGCACCTGCATCTGTACTTTGTAAGTCAGTAATCATTGCAAGGCCAGTTAATCCAGGGATACCTAAGATAGGTTTCAATAATGGCGTCATTAATTTATGGGCTGCACGGATTGCACCATAGTGTTCTAAAATTTCAAGCACACCTAAAGCCAACATAACTGTTGGAGCTAAGCCCAAGGCAAAGAGGAAACCTGCACGAGCACTGACACCACCTTCACCGATAAAGGTGTTTTTTGCAGGATGGGCCATGGTACCAAATTTACCAGAAATAGTCGCAAAGTCTAATGCAGAGAGCCATTTGAAGCCTTCCACATTGTTAAGTAATCCTGAGAAGAATAGAATTGCTACAGCTAATGCGATATAGCAACCGATGGTTACCTTCTTGGTGAATTGAGTATAGTTTTTCTCATTGTTAGGGTCACTCATGATTTTCAACCTCCTACATAAAACACTTAGAGTTATATGACTATAAGTATATAGTAGAAATAATATGTCGCGCAAGAGTATTATTTACAAAAGTTATATATATTATTAAAAGCTTTTATTATAACCGAGTTGAAAGCAGATATTTGTGTAGTATAATTAATGTATTAGATCTAATTCTATAGAACGAGGTATCGGCGATGAGTGAAGTATTAAATTTCTATAATTATTTACATACAATTCCTGAAGAAGGCTTTCAAGAGTTTAAAACTTCTGCATTTTTAGCAGAAAAGTTGGAAAGTTATGGATATGATGTAACACGCAATGTAGGTGAAGAGACAGGTATTATTGGTATTTATGATAGCGGAAAACCAGGCCCTGTAGTGGCTCTTCGTGCCGATATGGATGCATTAGGTCATATCATTGATGGCAAGCATGAATCTCGTCATACTTGTGGTCATGATGCTCATATGTCTATGCTATTGGCTGCAGCTCAGATTATCAAAGAAAAACAATTAGTAAAGAATGGTAAATTAAAGATCTTATTCCAGCCAGCTGAGGAGCTTGGTTCTGGTGCGACTAGTATGATTAAAGGTGGTGCCATTGATGATGTAGAATATATCTTTGGTGCACATGTACGTCCTTTTGAAGAGGCCGAAAATGGACAGGCTAGTCCAGCGATTCACTATGCATCGTCTTGCCGTATGGTCATTGCTTTCCATGGCAAGCCAGCTCATGGTGCACGACCACATTTAGGAATCAATGCTTTGGATGCTGCAGTTCAAGCGGTTAATGCAGTCAACGCAATTCATTTGAAGCCAACTGATAATTATAGTGTTAAGGCGACACGATTCCTTTGTGATTCTGGTGTAACTAATGCGATTCCAGCGGAAGCCGTTGTTACATGGGATTTACGTGCTCAATATAATAAAACAATGGATGAGCTTTGCGCCAAATTTTTACCTGCCATTGAAGGAGCCGCTGCTTCTATTGGTGCTACTGTTGAAGTCCGCGACTCGTTCCGTATTCCTGCGGCAGAGTTACATGATGAAGCTACAGCTTTATTGGCCGAATCTATTTCTGCTGTCCTAGGTGAAAGTAACTGTGTTGAACCTATTTATACGCCAGGTGGTGAAGATTTCTTCTTTTACACCGTTGAAAAGCCAAGCTTAAAAGCAGGCTTCTTTGGGCTTGGTTGCAACTTGCGACCAGGTTTACACCATCCTGATATGAACTTTGATACAAGTGCTTTAGAAAATGGCGTGTCTATCTGGCTGGACTTAGTAGAACGTTTGCTTGGTGAATAACTATAAGCGTACTAGATGTACAACCTTGAAACTATAGATAGATCTAAATTTATTAGACTGTTATAGTTAGTATTTTCAAAAAATTGTATATTTACTATTCATATAGCGAGTGAGCGAGTGATTAATCAATTCTGATTAGTTACTCGCTTTATCTATGCATCTTAGTTATTTTTAAATTCTTCATGAATGTGTTATTGTTATATTTACAATGAGTTAATTGCACAATATGCCATTCAGAGGTATTACGTGCAATCAAACAAATTATGTATATTGTTATTAGTTTTAATAGAATATAGAAACGTATTAAATGGTAATAATTTAGTATGTTTCTTTGGAAATGAATATGGTTCAATCAATAGAGCGTGGTATTGAGATACTCA
>OHAX01001192.1_pt1 | contig 11757 bp, 12 predicted proteins | sample 1577261 | NCBI WGS metagenome assembly OHAX01 (sample SAMEA3541483, study PRJEB24748) | human gut metagenome | biome: human gut; feature: human-associated habitat; material: faeces | place: China | collected 2012 | reverse complement strand
TATCAAATATTTCTATCCGAATCAAATATTTCTATTTGAATAAAATATACGAACTTAACAATGAATAAACTTAAACCACAGCTAATCCTCTACCTTACACCCCTTTTCCCAATTAGGGGCCTGCCCCATGCGAAAGGAAAAGGGCTTTTGTTGTTGGGAACACTCAACATATAGAGTTGTAAAAAAGTTCGACACTTATGAATGAGCGACTTAGGTCACTATGGAGCGAAGAGATAGGTAATAGCACTTTTTAACTAATTCAGCATATAGTTCTCGGGCCCCATCAATAATAATTACCTATAAATTAGTTCATCTAGCATATTCATGCGATAATTCTCTATTACGTCCATAAACCCCTTATTATGTATCGGATTGTCCGTCATCCCAAATAGGTGGCTTTTACAGTCGCAATCAGAGGATCCAAATTTAGGCACGTCCCATTCGGCAACGCCACGGACCGCATCAGCGAGAGTGCATTCCGCATCATCTAAACTAGTTCGAATCGGCAGACCTGCTATCATTTCGCAGTGACCGCGGAAGTAATCTAAATGCCAGTGCATTTTCTTTCGTTTTCGCTTATGGCGCTCAATGCGTTTCGTTAAATTCGCCTTCGCAGAGCCTACATACATATAGTAGCCCGCCTTGAAATGCATCATTCCTTTAGAGCCGATCTCAAGGTCTAAATCATGGTCGAGATGCATGACCATCACGTACACGCCACTATCGTGAGCCTCTGTGTCGAGAATGCTACTCGGATAGGAACATTCACGGGTGACAGTCGGCATAGTGAAAGTCTCATCCCATGCCACTGCAACAGCTTTCCAATCTAAAGACGGTGCTACCTCTTTAAAGGTACGAGCAAATTCCAAATCTGTATGGTAGTCTGGTAAGAACCACTGTGCACGGTCCCATTGTACGAGAAATAAGACACCTGTGTGATACCCTTCGTTTTGTAGTTCTTTCAAATGTAGTAAATGCTTGCGCCCTCGTTCTGTAATAGCATCAGGGAACATGGCTCCCGTTTTAGAGAATAGCGTACAAGACTTAACCTCTAACAGAAACTCATCACCTTTATCATTGGTGAGGAGCAAGTCAAAACGTGATGATGTGCCATGTAGTTTAACCGTATATTCTCGTCGTACAACGCGCCACTCTTCCCATCCAGGGATCAGTTTATTTTCGATCAAATGCTGCGCTACATCATTACTGTAATTAGTGTCAAGCATAATCACTACGCCATCGCGCTCGATGCCAACTACGCGATATTTCGTTTTCGCATCAGGCTTATCATGAGGCACGATGTACATCGTTACACCGGTGAACAAGAGCTCCCACATGCGACCAGGATTTGGTAAATGAGCGAGCACACTTTCACCATTTAAATCTAAAGTCACCACAAAACGATTCGGGCGACCTGTATATTTCGCTTTTAAAATTGTATCGTAAAGGACTTTCATTGCTACTCCTACATCAAGAATATTCTATGTGTCTATTATACGCTATTTTGTTACAGGATGAGAGTCCTACGGATTATACTTTGAGAGTCCTTACAAATTGCATGATGAAAGCCCTAAGAAAAGCCTAAGAAGTAACACCTTACATATTTACAAAATCTGAATTAATAATTCACCACAGTTACAGGATCATTATTGCGGTATTTGCGATTACTACGTGGATAATCTCGTTCTACCAAATTATGTAGCGCCTCACCTAATAACGTCCAAAAAGCATCAGAATCTTCCGTTGGTATACCAAGAACAATGGAGTTTCCTTTGGAATATGTAATACATGTGGAGGTTATGTTATCAATAATTGGCAAATACACAATAATTACGCCACATGCTGCTAGCATATCCTTAAGAGGCTCTTTCACACTGATTAAAGGTTCACTAGAAAGGTCCTTAATTTTTGGTATAAATTTTCTTAGTAACTCCGCATCGTAAGGATTGACCTCTACAAAACGAGCCTGCCCTTTTGTGATTTGTACTAGTGTATAAATCGCACTTTTTTTATCAGGCTCCATATCCTTAATATTTTCATATACTAAGGGCATAACCATATCATTAGCTACATTTTTTAAAGAAGCTACCTCAAAAAACTTTTGTAGATTATTGACCTGCTCAGCTGCCTTTTTTGTTTCTGGCACGATGCCTAAACGTGCGAGTTTGGCATAACCAAAAGGTTTAGCAAAGTTGATTTCTTCATCAATGGAGTTTTCATACTCCACTTTTAATATCTTTTCTCTGTAATTAGCTTCTAATCCATTCCAAAAACTTGCCTCTACACCAAATACCCGTTCAAGACGTATTGCCACATCCTGCGTTAGTGGCACCTCTCCATTAATAAGCTTACTAATGTGTTTTTCACTCATATCCATTCGTGTAGCTAATTCTTTTTGTGTCATATGCCTATCTTCTAAAACCTCTTTTATTGTCATTCCAGGCGGTATAGCAATAAAAGTTTTACTCTCATATATCTTCATATGTATATCTCCTATACTAATGATAATCAATAATTTCTTGAATCTCTACTACGTGAAACAGCCCATCAACATGTCACCGACTCTCTCAAATCATAGTGAATGGTTGATACAATATAAATGGCCATTTATAATAATTTACCTAGTAGGTTAATTCTATTATACTCTCTTAACTATAAATGTAAATATATAATTTACCAATTAGGTAAATTACTTTATAATATCTAGTATTATAAATCATATATACTATTAATAATTAATATTAAAAACTTTCAATAATGTAGCCTAGGTTACATTATTACGTGTTAAAATAGTTTATACTAGGAACATCGGGTCAGTATTTAATACCCGTACTGATCGTTACGCCGGGTTTTGATGAGGCATCGCCTAGTTGATCTCATCACGCTGTTCGTATACGTGCGAAGCTTTCACAAAACCCAATGGCGTATATATTTTACAAACAAAGAATCATATAGATTAACTAAGTAGTTTTAGCCACTATTCTCTGCAGAGAGGGCTCGAGAAAGGATTTAATATGGCACAAATTGCAGCAAATTTACAACGCATTAAAAACGGTCAACGCCGTTATGCAATTACACCTCGCATTCCTGGAGGTTTCATTCAACCTGAACAATTACAAAAATATATCGACGTAGCCAATGAGTTCGGCGCCGTTCTAAAATTGACTGCCAGCCAACGCATTATGATTACGAATTTGAAAGCAGAAGACGTAGATAAAGCTTGGGAGATGCTCGGCATGGAGCCAGCGTACACTGTATCTAACCGCGTGCGCAGCGTAAAAATCTGCCCTGGTACTACATTCTGTAAACGTGCTAAACAAGATAGCGTACATCTTGGCATGCAAATCGAGCGCAAATATTTGTCTCAAGAAATGCCAAACAAAATGAAAATCGGCGTGTCCGGTTGTCTTAATTCTTGTACTGAAAGTCGCCTGAAAGATGTGGGTATTATCGGTACTGTAGAGGGCTGGAATGTATACGCTGGCGGTAGCGGCGGTGCACACCCTCGCATTGGCGACCTCATCGCTGAAGTAACAACTGAAAAAGAAGCTCTTGCATTGGTAGATCGTATCATTGCATACTATAAAGAAAATGCTCAAATTGAACGCATGGGCGAATTCATTGATCGCATTGGTTTAGAGGCTTTCAAAGCAGCTGTATTGGGCGACCTTGAAGGTGCTCCAGCTGAAAGCAAATCCGAAGAACCAGCTGTGTTCTTGCCTGGTCAAGGTAACGATCCTGAAGTCGAAGCACCTCGCCTCGAACCAGGTTCCCCTATTACTCCAGACACAATCATTCGCGACATCGTGGAAACATATCCAAATGTGGTGCCTGTATTACAAGGCATCGGCATGGGTTGCTTAGGCTGCCCTTCTGCAACAGCTGAGCCATTATGGCAAGCCGCAGAAATTCACGGTTTTAATGTATACGATTTAGTAGAGAAATTAGAAACAGCACGAAAAGGAGCTTAATATGTCCGCATTCTTAGGTCACATCCATTACTGGTTATATCGTAAAATTCAATTGCTCGTTGAGCGTGAAAACTTGATTTTAGAAAAAACAACTAAAGTTGTTGATGATTTGGCAGAGGAATTACACTCTATCTCCGTAGATACATACGGCGAACCAATCAATCCAAGCATTCCACTTGAAAATATCATCGACCACGGCAATATCCATGGCTGGTTGGCTAACCAAATCAATATCGCTTCCGTTCGTGAAGCAGCTTTCATCAGAGATTTGCTTGATACTAACTCCGGCGACGAAGCTGTACATGTAGTAACAGCTATTCTCGATGCATTCGCAGTACAAGGCCAAGCATGTGGCGTTGTGGCTCAAGATAATCTCGAAGAACACACTGCTCCAGCGATTTACAATGCGTTGCAAAACTTCTACGTAAATGGCATGCCTTGCGATGGCGGTGACCAAGTGGTTTCTGAAAGCCCAGATGAGTTCACATGGGTTGGTGACCACAGATTACAAGCAGGCTACTGGCGTACAGCGGGCGTTGACCCTAAATTCATGGCTGTAGCTTACCAAACATGGTTCGAAGCTTTTGTGAAAGCAATTGATCCAGCATTTGAACTTGTAACGACTGAAGAAAACGGCACACGTTTATATACAATTAAGAAAAAATAATAAATACATAACATTTCGTTTGTTTAGGGACTATAAACGAACGAAAACGGGCAAAAAGCGAACGTAAAATTTTACGTTCGCTTTTTATCTTATTATTTATATTCTACAATTACTTAATAGTATATGTAGTACCACGTCCTAAACCTTGTTTTCTTAAAAAACCTGATTTCACTAATTTATTAACAATTTGTAATACCTTCGTTTTTCCAAATCCAGTATACTCTACTAATTTTCCTGAAGGCAAAGCCTTAAATTGTAGAATATCATATATTTTCTTTTCATCAGCTGTTAATTTATCCAAATTTTGTTCAATGACAGGTAAAATGATTCTTATCGAGTTTTCTGAAATATCAAATTGTGGTTTTATAACACTATTTCTATAAGCCTCTTGAATACGTTGTATGCCAGTACCATAACGCTCAATAATGTCTAATCGAAAAAACACATTCCCAATGATAGGATTTCTAAGGATAGATATTTGGCCTTCTAAATATTGAGATTCTCCTAATCCTTTTGGTAAACCTCCAGGCGATACAATTTCAATATAATCATCAAACATAGAAATTTTAGTATGAGCTGGTATATCCCAAGCACGATGAACCAATGCATTAGCAATAGCCTCTCTAAATGCCGTCTCAGGTATACGTTCATATTGATTACGAGATGATCCTTTTATTTCACTATATTGATAGTAACGTCGATACATGATTAATGCTTCATTATAGTAGTTTAATAATGATGTATGTTCAATTGTATTTCTTTCCAAGAAAACACTTATAGACTCACCGAAACGAGCCATATCTATACCAGAAAATGAATTTTCATCCGCTAATAGCTCACCAGCAATAGTATATCCTTCATTCATCCGATATAACTCTAAGGTAATTAGTAGATCTCGAGTTAAAGCAGATATCCCCATAATAGATTTACAAGCATCTTCTAATACAGTAAATTGTAAATCTTGACGTTTAGAAACTAAACTATCAAATGAAAGATTCTCTCCCTCCATAACTAATCGCTTCAATTCAATTGTATCTACAGGTATTGAAGCACTATCACCACGTCTATATGATTTCCCATTATAAAAATAAGGTGTATCCTTACCTTTTTCCACAGTCAAAGTTATAACATTAGTAGTTTCATCAATATCCAAACTAAAATTAGGAATTGGTGTAATACTATCATTAATTTTGTTTTCAATAGATAAACATGCTTCTTTTGGATTATCTATCCCAACAATATCCCCATTATCTTTTATTCCAAACCGGATTATTCCTGTTCCATAATTTGCATAAGCACTTACAGTTTTTAAAAATGTATTAGTAACTGATTCTTTAAATTCTAAGGTTTTAGTTTCACGCATATTATCACCCACCTTCTTATATACTATATCATAAAACGGGCGTAAAAACGAACGTAAATATTTTCGTCCGTTTTTACGCCCGTTTTAAATCTATATTTTATATATATTTTTTACAAAACTGTAGCTATAGGCACAGCATTGATAAGCAATATCATTTATAATATAATCATAAGGTAATTACATAAGTTAATTTAATTAAGTGATAGCGTTAGCTTTCAGAACATAAAAAGCTAGAATTAGGAGGTCTATTATGGCAGGCACAGTTAATCAAGAATTAGGTTTATTATTCCAAGGTCCTAACTATGTAATCGTAAAAAAAGGCGGCAAAGCTGGTGAACAAGTTGAAAAACACAATCACCCTGAAGCAAACGTAATTTTCACAGTAGTAAAAGGTAAAGTACAAGTGTTCCTTAACGAAACTGAAGAACACGTACTTGTACCAGGCCAAGTATTAGAATTCAACGGCGACAACTACATCCAAGCAACACTTGTTGAAGACAGCGAATTCGTAGTAAACCTTATTCATAAACCAGAATAAAAACTAGTTTAAACATAAACCCTATAAGAAAAGGCGGTTAATCGTAATTGATTAACCGCCTTTTTTAGTAAGCTGCCCGTTTTATATAGTTACTATTTTATGGAGCATATAATTTTGTGGAGCTTACATTTTGTAGAGCTTAAAAGGAATTATATATTGTTAGCTCACTTACATCAGACCGTTTTGTATGGCCCGGTGCAGGCATACAGTCTGGATGTAGGTATCCAATAGGAAAGATGGCTACAGGTATGATAGTATCTGGCAAGTTATAAGCCGTACGCACTTTAGCGGGATCAAAATGAGCAATCCATGTTGTACCGAGGCCCATATCTGCGACTTGGAACATAATATGAGAGCCTACAATGCTGGCGTCTACAGTGCCTAAATCCGCATCATCATATTCTCGCTTCCAGCTCACTTGATTATCGTAACAAACAATAATAGCCAAAGGCGCATTAAAATGACCATTTGTACAGTCTTTTAGTTTATTAAGACTATCTGCTGTATTTAATACAAGTAGTCGTTGTGGCTGATAATTATGAGCTGTAGGCGCTAATCTTGCTGCCTCTAAGATTATATTTACCTTCTCCTGCTCTACAGGTTTCGTATCAAATTTTCGAACCGAATACCGTTCTGTGGCTAATGCTTTAAAATCCTTCATTAGATTTCACTCCTTAATGTTATATCAAACATTATATTTTAATCGGGAATATCATAAAACCTACTAATTATAAGATTTTAGTATTATTTATGTAATTGATTTATATATAATTTCGAGTCTATCAATAAAATCTATAGGAATTTGTGTAGCTTCTTTATATTTTTGTTTTAATTCATTAATTAAGTCTACAATATGCTTTGAATCGTCATCTCCACTAACTTCTGGCTTAAAAACTCCTCTGCATTCAGCTATAAGAGAACTAACAAGTAATTTATCATTTAATAATAGTGCTGTCATAATCAATACACCATAAATTCCTTTTAATGATTTCTTATCTCTACTTGTTATTTCACCTTTCTCTCGTTTAAGTACACCATTTGGTACGATGGTATATAAAATATTACCTGGTATATTATATACAGATCGACAACCAAAGAAATTTAAACTATGAGCTGCACAATTACGAAAACGACGAATTGCCTCTAATGTATTAATTAATAACTCTATTTTATCTTTACACGTAATCAAATCAGTAGGAAGTAAAAGATTAGCAACTTCTCTTTTATGTTTTGTACTTAATAATCTAAATATATTAATAGCACTTCCAAAAGAAATGTTTTTAAATAAAATCCATGGTGGAACATGATTATGATGTTTTAAATAATACTTCGTAGGCTGTTTTGCATTACATATATCAAGCTGTTTATTAATCTCTTGCTTTACCTTTGCAAAGCTAAGATGATTTATCTGTCGTTTATAGTATCTAGCATGTAAATAATCATCTTGATGTACCCCTAAATGATTTGAGATTACATAGGATAGTCTTGTCTTAAATAATGTTTCAATCATTAAACTATATTTCATAGTAATAGATTGAATACCTTTATCTATAAAAGAAAAAATATAAATATCTTCTAGCTTTACATTATCTTTAAACCTGTCATTGGACAACATAAAAACAGATTTATATCCATTGATTAAATCATAATAAGAAGACGTCATAATAAGGCGTTTTGCTCGATCTCGATTAGTAATAATAAGCTTACGAGACTCTAGTAAATTAAGCTGCTTATCTAAATCCAAAAATGGTTTATCAAAAGCCATGATTAAAACTCCCTATATAAAATAAAAAAGGCACTATCTATAGATAGCGCCTTAGTGACCAACGCCCTTAGCGTTGAAGTCTATTCACTATCTATAGTATATCATAATTAATGAATATCTCAAGACATGGGAACATAACTAAATTGCATCATAACGATTAATTTAAGAACTATAATGCTATAATTGCAATAAAATGTATAACGCTTTTAATGTTTATAATTCGCTATATAAATAAAAAAGTCCTTTAAAGTAAAAGACCTCTAGTTAATTTCTCAACTAGAGGTCAATTTTTATATGTATTATTTTTTAAGACGGCTAATTACTTCGTTAGTAATGTTTTCGATTTTGCTGTTAGCGTCAGCCGCACGGATTGTGTACGGATCATCCAATACTACGTCCATTTGTTTTTCAACGCGAATAGATTCAACAGCGTTGTGAATTGCTTGCATCATAGGTTGAGCAATTTTGTTGATTTCTTCGTTTTCTTTTTGAAGCAATGGAGCTACAGTTTTGTTGAATTCAGCTTCTGCTTGTGCAGAGTCTTGAATTTTTTCAATTTCTTGTACTTTTTTCTCAATTTGTGGACGGTATTGAGCGTCTACTTGTTGCATTTTCATATCTAATGCACCATAGCCAGGGTAGCTATTTACTACTTGGCTCATATTTACTAAGCCAATGTTAGCAGCACTTGCTACTGCAGCAGTAGCAGAGATAGCACCAACGATAGCTAAGGTAGTCAATTTTTTAGATAATTTCATCTGAAATCCTCCTCGATTAAAAGTGTCACTATACAATCCAATAGTGTACTATTTTTACTATATCAAATCTCGCTAACTTTCACAAGACTCTGTTAAATAGCATAATAAAGCCCTATGAAATGCTTATGAATGTCTATAGAAATTAAAACAATACCCACAGGTATGCTCTGAAGCCCTTAGGGCAGTCATAACGGACATATTCAGAACACACATGTGGGTATTACGGCTTTCACCTAGTATTTATAATTCGACGTCGAATTATTGTTCATCGTTCAAATAAATGTATTTATCGGATTTCAATTTGGACACGAGGTCAGGCACCAAACCGATAAGACGATCGAAGCTGCTGCTGTAAGGGTTGCCCTTAATGTTGAACAACTCAATGCGTTCCCCTTTGATAACGAGGATAGCGCTTGGTTCCATTTTGGCACCGCCGCCACCGCCGCCACATTCGTGGTTTTTGTTCGCCGTGTTGTGGTTTGTACCAGTACCGAAACCAAATGTTACGTCAACGAATGGAACGAGCGTAGTATCGCCGATTTGTACAGCTTCGCCTACTACCGTTTCCACTTTGATCATATTTCTGAATTTCTCGAATAGGACTTCCAAATTCTCTTTTACATTACTGTTTTCCATCACAGTACCTCCGCTTTTTGTGAAAGTATCATTGCTATATATACAATACTTAGGGTTTATACTATGTATTTACCTTTAGATGGCATATACATTATTTATAGACATCCTATATATTGTCTCAATACAGCTCATGTACTTAGTTTGACTTAATATATCCTTACGCTGTTTGGCCTTGTGCGGCTTTCAGCTTTTCTAACTGTTTTGCTTCCTTCCGTTTAATCCAGAAGACGCGAGCGCTTTCACCCAATAGGGAACGCATTGGTTTAGATACCAAGAATCTAGTACCATGCCAAGCCAATACAGCGAGAATCATGCGACCTTTGATGTGACCGCTACCTTCGCCGGCCCAGTTCACATAATCTAGTTCAATATTCTCTGCTTGTTCAGGCCAAATGCTGTACAGCATAGATGCGATAATCCCCATGCGATATGGGTCACCGATACCAAATCGACCTTCTATGGCCACATCCCGTGGTTTAGAGTGGTTATAACATCGTTTTGACACAAGGAATAGCTGACGCCACAATTCTGTATTTCGTACATGTTTCATGAACCAGAATGTAGGAATTTCAGACTTGAATGATGCTACCGGATCGTTTGGATCTGGCTTTGCAAAACGACTTTTTACAGTTGTTTTGATATCATTTACCTTCGTAAATACCTTTTCCTTAATGGAACCGTCACTGTTGAAAGTAACGCGACTTACCACTTCGTCATCGTCTTGAATATGGGCCGTTGGGTCTTGCTGAATAGAGTCATATCGATCAGCACGAGCCTGTGCATCCATATCTTTAGAACCTGGTGCAGGACGTTCAACGCGCTCATTTGGATTTTGGGAGCTACCCGCCCCTGGTGATTCTTCGTCACCAAAGGTTGTAGTAGAACCTTGAGAGCTCTTCAAATCTTCAAAGCTAGTGCCATTAGAGCTTGCAGAAGGACCTTGTCCGCCCCCTTGCATAGCTTTAGCAAAAGCCTCTGCTTGTGACATATCATCATCGTCCATTACTTTTTGGTATTCTTCGTCAACGCGATTTTCAAGCCATTCTTCATAGTCTTTCACAGGACCTATCTTGAGCATGCCCAAAACGTATAATTCCTTAAAAAATGGTTTGCCCTGTAAATACGCTAAATGAAGTGAAAGTACACGCCACAGCCATTTAACGCGAACTTCTGCGCGATACGGCGAGCGACCGTCAACTTCGATGCTATATGTGATTGGTGTCAGTAGGATAATCAAGATGAGTGCTGCAATGATGGCCACGATAACGAGGGCCACAATAGCCACTGTACTCAACCACATCACCTCCTTAGGTGTTCCTATGATTAGTTTTCAATACCTTTTCGAGCCATTACGCCTTGAAGGTAGTAATGTTTAACCTCTTTCATTTCCGTTACAAGGTCTGCCTCATCGATCAATTCTTGAGGAGCCCCACGCCCCGTAAATACGAGTTCCGTTTCTGGATGACGAGCATCGAGCAACGCCTTTGTTTTATCCCAAGAAATGAGTTCAAAGAAGAGTGCCATGTTGTACTCATCAAGAACGACGAGATCGTAATCACCACTGCCGATGGCAGCTAGAGCACGTTCGTAGCCTTTTTCAATGAGTGCTACATAATCCTTAGGGGGATTGCCAGATTCAAAGACAACGACTTCATCGCCCCATTTAGCGAGTTCGTCCTTGCTCTTCATCCCTTCTTTTATAATAAAGAATGGCTTGCCCACAGTTTCTAACGTTAAATTAGTTAAGGTAGGTAAAATAGTATGTTCACTATATACTTTAGATTTCATAAATTGCAAAAAGAGGACTTTCTTGCCAGCGCCGATGGCACGGATTGCTAGACCGATAGCAGCGGTCGTTTTGCCCTTGCCTTCGCCGGTATAAACTTGTACATAGGCCTTCATAGATATACCTCCGTTCATATACTTTTATTTTACAATATATATATACAAAAAGAAAGAAAAAGAACTTGCTATAAGCGCATGTGCACGCATAACAAGTTCTTTTCATATGTATTGTATTTAATTTTGAGTATATAGTATTTGATTTACGTGTATCACA
>OHAX01001114.1_pt1 | contig 12414 bp, 8 predicted proteins | sample 1577261 | NCBI WGS metagenome assembly OHAX01 (sample SAMEA3541483, study PRJEB24748) | human gut metagenome | biome: human gut; feature: human-associated habitat; material: faeces | place: China | collected 2012 | reverse complement strand
AATCTGCAAGGCTGGGAAGCGGACTTTGGCAAGGAAATGATGACGAAAAATAAAGCTTGGCTGAATATGACTTGGAGCGGTGATGCAATCTGGGCGATTGAAGAGGCCAATGCGGTAGGAGTGGATTTGGATTATGAAGTTCCCGAAGAAGGAAGTAATATTTGGTATGACGGTTGGGTGATCCCGAAATATGCCAGGAATCCGGAAGCAGCCAGTTATTTTATCAACTTTATGTGTCGTCCGGATATAGCCTTGCGGAATATGGATTTCTGCGGATATGTAAGTTCCATAGCTACTCCCGAAATACTGGAAGAGAAGATAGACACCACTCTTCATTATTATTCCGATTTAAGTTACTTTTTCGGACCGGGTGCAGACAGTGTGCAGATTGATAAAATACAATATCCAGATCGTAAGGTGGTGGAACGATGTGCCATGATTCGTGATTTTGGCGATAAGACAAAAGAAGTTCTTGATATTTGGTCGCGTATTAAAGGAGATAATTTGGGAGTGGGTATCACTATTCTTATTTTCGTCGTTGTTGCATTGATGAGTGGTTGGATGATTTATAAGAAGTGGCAGCGTTATAATCGTCAGAAACAACAAAGACGTAGAAGCAGAAGGAAAAAGGTCAGGAGGAATTAGTGTTTCTCCGGATTGCAAACAAAAAATAAATTAGGTGGAAAATAAAAGCGGTATCTACGGTAAGAAATAAGAAGCACGGTGAACAGAATGCTGATGGCAGGATGTTCGCCGTGCTTGGTATTTATCGTCTTTTCATTTCTCGGAGAATGTCCTTGGTGTCCTTATCTACCCGGAATGACTCAATTGTTTTTTGCAGTGCTTTGTTGTAAGTCCAGTTATCCAGTGTGCTATGTTTCAGATACTCCATTGTCTTTTGGGGAAATTTGATAAAACACAATGATATCATCCATGCCATAGCCATGCGTGCATAATATGCATCATGATTGAATGAGTCGGCATATTTCAGTAACGAATCGATATGCGCGTCATCTACATAATGGAAAAGCATCACAATTCCGAAACGTATTTCAAATTCTTTAGAGGATTTCAGATAAGGTTGGATAAATTGCCATACGTTTTCTTTTCCTTTTTTCACAGAAGTTTTCAGTTCACTGCAGAATATGTCGCATACAGCCCAATTATCTATACGGGGAATGAACATCGTTACGTATTTCATTTGTTCTTCAAGTTCCATTTTTGCCAGTCCGATAATCATTCCCTGAAGCATTGTTTCTTCATAATAAATCGTATCGGTTGATTCGACAAATGTACGCCAGTCTTCTTTCTTAATAATTTCTTTGGCCATTGTCCGCAGTTGGGGGATGCGTACGCCGAGAATGTTGTTTGCTCCCGGGAGGAGGGAAGAATGAAATTCCTGATATTTGGAATCTGCTAATGTTTGTAATTCTTTCCGGATATTTTCAGTTGTAGTCATTTTCATATCGTTGGTTATTTCACAAAGGTATAAAAAAAGAGTATGCGCGCTGTGTGCAGGCATACTCTTTTTGGAGGTAATTCCCATCATAATGAAAATACGTTGGGAAAGTTTATCCGATCAGTTACTTTTTGACCATGTCGAAACTGAATGTGGTAACCGAAAAGTTTTCAAGCGGCTCTCCTTCTACTTCCACTTGGGTGGCTTTGATTACAAAGGTGAGTTTTTTATCTTTATATGTATATTGGCCCTTTTCTTCCGCTTCTATAGTTACTTTTACAGTAATTTGAGGAGCTTCCTCTCCCTCTGTTTGTACTTGGGTAGGGATCGTGTATTTTATTTCCAAAGGTTCAGGTTTTAATTGAAGTAGAATGGAGCCTTTGCTATCATCATTAAAGGCTGCAGTATAAGGAATGTTGTAATTGATATCACCCAAAGTCTCAATGATAATTTCGCCTATTTCTTCACCGACAATACTTTTAATCAGATCGTCAACCGGAAGTTTTTTTATCATAATCTGATTGTCTTTTACTTCAGCGGTAACTGTGGCTCCTTGCGGCTGTTCTTCTTTGAAGGAATAGTTTTGTGGATTGACGGATGGAGCAGTTTCTGTCAGCATATTACCGGAATAATTACCTTCCACATCTTTAAGTGAATATACGGGAATATCAGAATCGTTATCACTACTACATGCTGTAAAAGTGGCTATCAGGCCTAATGACATTACTAAGAAAGCAAAACGATTAAAACAACAAGCTTTTTTTATTTCAGTTATAATTTTCATACTGTTTTAAATTAGATTATTAATTTCAAAATTAAGGTGTACGTACATAAAGTAAATGCCGGTACTTGTGAAATACTGCATAAGGAAATAAAAATAGAATATTTTTTTTATATGAGTATTGCCATGAAGATCCCTGTTCATGGGATCTTCAATTATAAAATATTCTTTTTATTTTATAGCTTTTTCGTAATGGACTTGCTTGGAGTTATCCCGAAATACTCTTTGTATTTATGGCGGAAATTCTTAAGATTTTTCAATCCAATCATTTCAGGAATAACCTGGACAGAGTATTTTCCACTCTCCAATAACTCACGTGCTTTTTCCATACGAATACGATAAATAAAATACTTCGGTGCTTCTCCCGTCAGTGCTTTCCATTTATTAAAGAAAGCAGTTCTGCTCATATACAGTTCAGAGGCAATTTCATCTATCGTCAGATTTTCCTTATCTATATTTTTTAGAATAAATTCTTTTACTTGATTGATGAATGTGTAATTACTATCATCTAAAACTTTCTCTTCTTCCTTTTCCAAGAACTGCTTTCCGAAAACTGTCTGCAAGAATGATCTTCTTAGAGAACGGTTGTTTTTGATAAGCACATTCATTTCTATCTTTAAATCTTCGATGTGGAAAGGCACATATAAAAAGATGTCGGCCAGGGAACTTTCTCTTTTGTTGCGTTGTCCTATATCTATACGTGAACCGTAAAGGATGATAGGAATAACGGATGTTTCTCCTGATGTCTTTAGTCTTGATGACAGTTCATAGCCATACATTCCATGCAGCATAAGGTCGCAAATCACTAAATCAGGATATTTCTCTTTTATACATTCTAAAGCTTCAGAGCCATTCCCGAAACTTTTCACATCAAAATCCTTTGATAAACATTCTTCCAAATAAGACTTGAATTCTTCATTACTGTCAGCGAGAACAACAGTAGGCTTGATTGAACTTTTTTTATGAGCAATCTTACCCAATGAAGTATCAGTCTTTCTTTCTTCCGACTTTTTTGCGGAGTGTATGATATTATATCCGGATACCTTTCTTTCTGAATTTGTTGTAGGAAATCTTAGTGAGACAGTGTGGGTTGAATGATTGATAAGAATATTCCCATCACATAGTTTCATTAATTTTTTGCAGAGTACACTTTTGGCAAATGCATATTTGAACTCTGATTTATGTTTAGGTTTAATCAAGTGATACTTTTGGCGCCTATAACATGTTAGCAATTTGCCCTTGTTGGCATCGAACGTTTTAAGTTCCCAGTGTTCGGAATTAGAAGAAATTGAAAAGATAATCCTTTTATCTTCAGGTTTCGAATGTACTATTGCGTTTTTTATGAATTTATCAATGATGGGAGAGATTTTACTTTGATCGAACCAAACGCTGGCATAATTAAACTCTGTTTTTATTTCTAACTTAATCCGCTTGTCCGTAGCGAAATTTTTCAATGAATGGACTCTGTTATTAATGAAGTTTCCCAGTTCATATTCGGCAATATCCATCTGTTTGGAGTAGATAAGCAGATGTCGCAGATTCATTAATTTGGTTAGGTGTTCATCAAGACAGTCTATATTACGAATGACTAGTGATAACATTTTCTTTATGTCTTCGGGGCAACTATCATCACAAGCAGCTCTTAGAGGGGTATGAACGAGTGTGATAGGGTTGCGAATGCTTTGAAAAGAATCCATGAAATATTGGTGCTCTTCTTTTAAGATTTTGATTTCCTTATGGAGGGTAAGAAAATGAGATAAGAGCCAATATAATGAAATTCCTCCGGCTGTAAGTAGTAAGAAGAAGTGAGACTGGTGAAAGATATTTGCATCTATAATAGAGACAAATAGTGACGTTATCATTAAGTATTTCATATTTATTTTTTGTTGAAGTCACTTGGACTGTATACCTCTATTCCTTTTTAGTTGAGGGGGGATGAGAAAATGCACAACGAGTGTGATTTAGGGCATTACTAAACTCAAACAGTCTAATCTCAAAATTATTTGTTCTTTGAAGGTCAATATTAAGAAAGCGAGTTCCGTATGCAGATTTAAATCCTTACGTCTTGAATCATTCTTTAAGGAATATCTATTTCCTCCAAGTGACAATAATTAATAGATCATTTTTTCTGAATATATAATACTAAATAGAGATTCTTTGACGGTGGTGGGCGTATCTTGTATTTGATACTGTAATCTTTTGGGGCTATCAGTATCACAATATGCTTTTTCATATGTAATTCCTAAGGTAAAGTAAACATATTTTCTTTATTGAAATATAGTTTGTTTTTGCGGAGTAAAAGTAATGATTTGGTATAATAAATAAATGATGAGTTATTGGCAAATGGTGTATTGTTATTGTTTGGTGTTGTTTTGTAGGTGATAAGTGTTGTGTTTTTGTATTATTTTAATTGATGATATTTGGTGGAAATAGTGAAACCGGAACTTTAACCAAATAGATGGTTAAAATTCCGGTTATATTATTTTACTGATAATAGGCGCATAAGCTCCTGTTAGTAAGGAAAGGATTTGTTTTTCCTCCCCTGTTTAATTGATAATTCTACATCTCGTAATAGTTTTTATCCCCTTTCATATCCTTGTATTTACCATTATGCAAATAGTTGATGTCCGGTTCATATTTATGGCCTCCTTCCACTCTATAAAAGGCTGCTGCCCCTGCATTTATGTTAGCATGATATGGTGTTGCTTCCAGTGCGTCCGACCAGAAAGGGATATTACGCATTATGTAAAGTTTGCCAAGACCTTTGTCATATAACTTTTCTCGTAACGTTTCCGGATACGATTCGTCATTTTCATAATCGAACGTATATTCGTCGGTGCTGAAACCGCCATATTGAGATTTGTCCAGTCCTGCTATTGGTTTTTCAATCGAGCTATCCTCCCATGGATTCATAATTTTGGTATTTACCCATGTCCAGGCATAATCAATATATTCACCTGCTCTGATACCCGCAGCCTCGGAGGCTAGTGAACCGGTCGGATCACCCGTTATGGTAACTGTAATCAGTTTGGTCTTGCCTAAAGATTCCCGTAGTGCTTTGATGAGCTTCGGATACGAGGTCGCATTGGCAGCCGGATGTCCGTTTATACCATATTCGGCACCTTCGTCCATGAGATTAATGCCATCTACACGGTAGTTGGCGAGCTTCTTGACTTCCGCTACAAAGGCTGTAATCTGCTCATCTGTCAGGTTGCAGAATCCCAAGCCGGTCCCTTCTGCTTTAAGGGTGACGCAACGCTTTATACCATAGCTGGAGAGTGACGACATATTGCTTAACTGCTTTTTGAAATTGGCTGATTGGTTCAGAGTCACTTTTCCATTCGCATATCCCAGTGTTGCGGCATTCACATTAATGATGTCATATAAATAGGCATACCACGACGTTTCCCATAACTCATAATGTCCGGGACCGAATGTTTCATTATCATATAATACCATGATAAATTCTTTGGCAATGGAGGCGTTGACTTTTTCGCCATCAATAAACCCTACCATCTTGTACTTTTTCATATCAGCCTTCATCGGGCTCAACCACGGATAAGTAGAGCGTTTATAATAAATCTTGTAATAGATTTCATTACTATCCCGTGACGGACGAATTCCGCTTTCTTCCGGTAGTTCTACGGTAATAGGGAGCAAAGAATAATCATGCAATGTGCCTAGCGGATTCAGGCGTACCATGATAGTATCCGACATTGTATCTCCTGCCTTAATAGTCATTGCACCATCGTTACTGATGCCCTCAATGCTGATAGTAGACATTTTCCGGTATTCCGTACCGTGTTCTTCATTGTATTTGTCTACTAAGTCGAGGTCGATTTTCATTGTGATTCGGGTGTCCTGTGCCACCGGCTTCACCGTTTGGTAGAAGAATGCAAAATCGGGAGTCTTGGTATTGGTCATGGTGATTTCCAGGTCACTGGTTGTCATATCACATTTTAGCATGCCAAAGTTATTGTCTAAAGCCGTCTCGTTAGGTAATTTACCTACGGGAGTGGCAATGGAATTATCTTCGCAGCCTCCTAGCATGCCGGTTACTAATGTAATGGCAGCCATGCAGAGAACATTTTTGAAGTTTATATTTCTTTTCATGTCCATGGTTATCTTTAAAGTGAATGATTACTTGTTGATTTGTGGAATTTCGATTCCCGTCGGCCACACAAGAGGTTCGGCAGATACTGCATCGAATCCGTGTTTCGAATGGTCCTTGACAATGTTTCCCTCACCTTCATTAAATTTCCAGTAAGCAAGCAGGCTTTCTTCGTTTTCAGGATCTTCCACTTTATACATATTCGTCCAGATTTCCTCTTTCGTACGGCAAGTGTTCCAGATACGTATCTCTGCGATGTTACCGTTGAGTTGCCGTAGCTCATCTTCATAAGAGCGTCCTATCTGGAATTCGCAATCCGGCGTTCCACAGATATCCACAGTAGCTCCTTTTCCATAAGAGATATCCTGACTTTGCAGTTGTCCGTTCACATAATAGGCAATAAAATGTTCCTTGGCGTTGTACACCAGCGCTATATGATACCATGTCATTGCATTCAGTGACTTAGCCCTGTCGGCGGCGGGGAATTTGACTCCGTCCGGTCCCTGCATCTGCAACTGTTGGCGTGGGAAACTTGTATCACCTATACGCATTAAGAAATGCTGTTCTACTCCCATGATCGTACTGATATCCGATGCACCGGCCGTATTGCTTGGTCCGCTGTATGTAAAGTCCTCTACATATACCAGTGCTTCCATGGTAATCTGACCTAATTCTTTCAGACAGGCATTTTTCTCTTCGTCGAGGAAAGTAGGCACTTCCAGATAATTGTCTTTCAGGTTGGCGGCTACCGTGATAGCGCTTGAACGGCGCACCAGATAGAACAATGTTTTCGAACCGTTCAATAGATGAACGCCACCCGACGTTTCAGAGATGGTGAGCGGAACCAGATAAGTTTTATCAATCTCCAGATCTAACAGGTTATTAAAATAGATCGTATCAATCAATGATTCACTCTTTTCGGCTTTGATAATCAGTTCGCTGTTCGACAGGCTATAATATTTACTATCCAGCATTCCATAATCAGTCCCGTGCCGGGCATTGAATTCGTTTATCAGTCCGGGATCCGCTTTCAGCTTCACTACGATGTCTTTTCCTGCCGGGTAAGTCAACTTGGCGCTGAAGGCACGTTTCTGTTCATTCAGCGTATTTCGGAAAGTCACTCTTTCTGAATTGCTGTTACTGGCTTCCTTGATATAGACCATGTTGTCGAATGGTGCTTTATTGCTGTAATCCGTATTGTCACAGGCAATTATCAGTCCGCAGATGATTGCAGCCAGAGAGATGATTATTTTATATCGTTTCATAGTTCCTCCTTTCATTAATTAATCGGTGATGGGTTCAGTTTTTGGATAGCATCACGTATACGGCGGTAGTTAGTCACCCCATCGGTGGCGAGATAATCTTCATTGGCATTGTAGATAGAAACTCCTGCCAGCGGACCATTGTTACCCAGTCCTGTGATGAAATGATTGATGATGTAGGCCATCCCTTCCGAGGTTTGTATAACATCCAAATCTTCCCGGCTGATGATACCGGTTTTACCGTCATCGGTCGGAGGAGTGGCTGTCGTTATCACTTTCTCTTTGGGCATTTTCCCATAGAAACCTACAGGTTGGCTCATATTCAGTTTTATTTCGAGTGAGCTTTCAAGCAACACAATTTGCCCATCCACGAAATAGTCTACCAAATCGATGAACGGCTCTTCGTATCTTCCGCTATAATCCACTGTAAATGTGACGATGCCATCAAAGAAAACCAACTTTCCATTATTAGCTTTCGGACCGCCGATAGCGGCAAGTTTTTCCCGGATAGCCGTCGTTACCTCATTGAAGAAATCGACATGCATCATACTTCCGGCACGACCAAACTGCACATAATAACCGTCAAATTCATCACTCTCCCCGTTTTTCAATGCCGCATCCATTTTCGTTTTGAATTCTTCCAGGTTTTCTGTCTCTTCGCATTGGTCGTAGAATTCGGATAAATTCTTGTAATAGAGAAATTTGGTACCGGTCCGTTTGAGTTTGGATATGTCTTCCTTATCATAAACGGACAGATTATCAGCGTTGGTCAGCACCACAAAATCTACGCTATCGGGCAAGGAACGCAAGAAATCCTGTTCGCCCAATGTCGTACCCGGATTGTTGGCAAAACGTATTAACATTAACGTATGCTTCCGGTTTTTGTATTCTTTCAGACTTTGCTCGTATTTTTCATGCAAGCTGGGGTCTTGTTCGTCGGGAAATATAGGGTTGTAATCAACCGGTGTCGGTTCTGTCCAGTCGCTACAGGCAACGAACATCAGTGAGCAGGCTACGGTCAATATGACACTTATGAATGAATTCTGTTTCATTGTATCTTGGGTTTAAGTTCCACATTATCTTACATTCGGATTGCAGTCCCACCATAAGCGGGTAGCGCCGTTATCTTCTCCATTGAGCTTTCGCAGGGCACCGAGCATATTTTCCGCATTCAGCTGATATTCTTCGGCAGGATAGGAGAGACGTCGTATTCCCAGTGTCAGGTTAGTGATTCCCACTCCCTTGTTGTCCATTATCGGAAGGAATTTAGGATACCCTGTGCGGCGATGTTCGCACCAGGCTTCAATGCCCAGAGGAAACATGGCAATCCATTTTTGAGTAATGATACGTTCCAGGTTTTCTTCGAAACGGGTATTCTCCTTGTCCTCGTTCCAGGCAATGGTGATGCTGCTCGGAGATTGGGCGCTGTATGTACCTCTCGGGTCTTTGTAAGCCCCTGGCACCAATACTTTATTCTGGGAGTATCCGCTTGCTCCGCTTGCGCCCCATTGCTCAAAGGAAAGGGTGATCGCCTTCTCATATAGCTGTTGGGCATCTCCGCTCATTGCCCATCCCCGCAGGGCACCTTCGGCGCGAAGGAACGTGACCTCGGCGGCAGTCATCCACATATACGTATCATTGGCAGTCATCAAACGGTTGGAATAGGTTTGTATCAACTCGTCGTCCGTCACTTTGGAAGGAAGAATACCAATGCGTAGCCCATAGTAATCGGTATCATCCTGATACTTTCCCTGGGTGAAGTATTTTTCCAAACGCGGATCGTTATATCCCTGCATATAGGAAACGATTTCCGCAGCTATCCGGTAATCCTTCCAATCATTGAAACAGAGAGCCGAACGATTCTCCTCCACATGCAGTTGCGCGTTGTCCTCATTGTTCTCTATCACACCTGCGGCTACGGCTTTCTCGGCTATTTCCCTGGCCAGTTCCGGTTTCACATAAACGATACGCATGGCCATGCGAAGCTGTAACGAGTGAAGGTATTTATACCATTTCCGCACATCTCCATAATAAAGATTATCCAGTTTCTTAAATCCTTCCGCACTTAGACCTAGATTCTCCTTCAGAGCTTCATCTGCTTCTTCCAATTCCTTGAACATAGCCACATAAACCTCCTCTTGAGAGTCATAAGGAGCACTAAGGCCGTCACCTTCCGTTTTATCTCCCAATACTTTGGTATAGGGAATCGGCCCGAACATATCCGTAGACCGGTGCATGATAGCGACTCTCAGAATCTTGGCGAATGCCAGTGCGACGGGGTCATTGGTACGGTTGATAATATCCCGGTAGGAAGGATACATTTCCGAGATAGGATCGGAGAACGAAGCCTTCAGCCAGTCCGACTTGGGATTATAAGTCGAGTATTTTTCAGTCCAACCCACACGAGTCTCTCCAAAATAACGCCCGTAGGCTCCTCCGCACATCGCTTCCACAAATTGATAAAGATGCTCTTGTGTGGGAACCACCAATGCTTCCATGCTCTTTAGAGACGAGCCGATGATATGGTTTTCGCGCATCAGTTCATCCTGCGTTGTCTCGTAAGGATTACGATTGATATCCATATCGATACAACTTCCCGTCCATAGCATCAGCGTTAGCAGGTATGCCAGTCGGAGGGTTGCTTTTCTGTATTCTTTCATTTGAGTATTCATAGTTTTAGAAGTTAATCTTTACATTAAAACCAAAATTGCGTGTACTGGGCATCATGAAGTAGTCGATTCCCTGATAGAAATTGTTTGTTGTAGCAATCGCTTCCGGGTCGAAAGGTGCTTTGCAATAAATCATCCACAGGTTACGTCCCACTACAGAGACGTTGATGTCGCAGATATTACCCAACCATTTGCGGGGGATGGTGTATCCGATGTGCGCTTCCTGCAAACGCAGATTTGTGGCACTATACGTATAATATTGCGGCAGCCCGCTTGAGGTAGCTACAATCTCGTAATACTGCTGTGCGTTCACCCAGCTACGTCCGTTGACGAGTACTCCGCCACGGTCACGGGCGGCAGCAGATGCTTCGGATACGCCATATTGGTCGAGAGCAGCCTGTGTGGCTGAATAAACAATACCTCCCAGGCGGGCACTTAATTGGAATCCCGCATAAATACCTTTGTAGGAAAAGCTGTTGTTCCATGCCAGGTTTGCTTTAGGAAATACGCTGCCTAATTTGATGTCAGGTAGATTATCCGTTTTGGCGACATCCCCATTTTTGTCTATCTGGATATATCCTTTATCGTCACGTATGAAGTCGGCATTCGTGTACAGGTCTCCCAGTGTGCCTCCTTCTTTCAGGATAAATTTGGTATATCCCAGTCCTTTTAGTTCAAGGCGGTCTTTGTTGACGATTTCTCCGGTTTCGGGATGCACATAGTCCTTAACCAACTCCACAATTTTGTTTTTATTCCAGGAGAAAGTGAAATTACTGTTCCATCCGAAGTCGCGCCATGTATGTCCGTAAGAGAGTAGCCCCTCGACACCGAGATTGCGTACATAACCGGTTTGCACATAAAGAGTCGAATAGCCGGAAGATACGGTGATTTTCGGGTCGAATGTCTGGTTATAGGTATTGGCATAGTAGAATGAACCACTGACTTTGAAATCCTTGAAGAAAGTTCCGTCCACACCTATTTCCCAAGAGTCGGTACGTTCCGGTTTCAGTTTGCCGATAGGATAATGGGTTTTGGCGTTCCAGTCCTGTTTGGTAGGGTCATAGCTGTAAGTCGGTTGTACCAGAAAATGCGGGTAGGGGATACCCACAGAACTGAATGACCCGCGTACTTTCAGGTAATCAATCGCTTTGGGTAATGTCACCATTTCGCTGATTACTGCCGAAAGACCTACCGATGGATAGAAGAAAGAAGTAGGATTCGAGCCTTTCAACTGGGAAGCCCAGTCGTTACGTCCGGTCAACGTCAGGTACAGCATGCTTTTCCATCCTATTTCCGCACTGGCAAAAATAGACTGCGTCATTTCTTCCCAACCCTCCTGTGTTGCCCGTTTCTTGGCATTATCCAAATCAAATACATTGAATACGTTGGGCACTCCCGTGTCGCGAATCGGACCACCGTAACCCAGTAAATCACTGGAGTTGTCGCTCAATGAAGTCCCGGCATTGTTTTATATAATAAACGACTTGACTCAATTTCTCCATCGGGAAGCCACACAGCTTATGCGAGAGGTAAAGCTCGCTCACGATACCCGCCGCTACCGCATGACCATGCAAGATCGGACGCATTTTCAGGAAAGACAAGCTCTCGAAAGCGTGGCCGATCGTATGACCGAAATTCAATGCCTTACGAATACCTTGTTCCTTGGGATCTTCCTCTACGATCCGCTCTTTCACGGCGACCGACTGGCCTACCAAACTATTCAAATACGAATAATTCATGGTGTCGATATCAAAAAGCATGACAGACGCATAATTCTCCATCGAACTAATCAACCCGTGCTTGATCATCTCCGCATAACCGGAAAGGATATTATCGCGATCCAACGTGCGCAAAAAATCGCAATCGATGAATACACACAAGGGGGGATAAAAAGAACCGACCTCGTTCTTCAACCCATTGAAGTTTATACCCGTCTTACCGCCAACCGCAGCATCGACGGACGCCATCAAGGTCGTAGGGATATTGATCGTACGGATGCCCCGCTTGAAAGTAGCGCCGGCAAAACCACCCATATCCGTAATCATACCGCCGCCCAAATTCACCAGCAAGGAGTTACGGGAAGCCCCCTCATTCGACAAAGCTGTCCATATCTGGGCTAATGAGACAAAACC
>OHAX01001097.1_pt1 | contig 12587 bp, 10 predicted proteins | sample 1577261 | NCBI WGS metagenome assembly OHAX01 (sample SAMEA3541483, study PRJEB24748) | human gut metagenome | biome: human gut; feature: human-associated habitat; material: faeces | place: China | collected 2012 | reverse complement strand
TATTACAGAAAACGATGGCTAAGAATGGATTATCTTCTTCGATCATTTTGATGAGCCGTTCTGTTTTCTCTTCAGGGTTCATCATATACACTCGTTGATCAATCGATTCAAGAGTAACATGTTTACCTTCAGCTGTAACAGAAACTGGTTTAGACATATATGCCTTTGCAAGGTTACGAATTTTGTCTGGAATCGTTGCAGAGAATAGTAATAGTTGTCTATTCGAATCTGTTTGACTGATGAGACTTTCAATATCAGGTAAGAAACCCATATGAAGCATTTGGTCTGCTTCGTCTAGTACAACACGGCGAATACAATCTAAATGTAAAGAACCTCGTTTCGCGTGATCTAGTAGGCGACCTGGTGTACCTAAAATCACTTGTGGACGACGACCTAGTTGTTGTAATTGGGCTTCAATTGTTTTACCGCCGATAAGAGGTAGGATATCTACGTTTAGAATAGCTCCAATTTCTTTCGCCTCATCTGCGATTTGTTTTATAAGTTCACGTGTAGGTGCAATGATAAGCACTTGTTCTTGATGTACATCTGTATGTACACGCTGAAGAATAGGCAATAAGAAGGCAAGAGTCTTGCCTGTGCCTGTTTGAGCTTTTGCTATAACATCATTCCCTTTAAATACCACAGGAATGGATTGTTCTTGGATTGGCGTGGGCTCCTTGATACCTTGTTTTTGTAGGGCTTGGATAAGCTCATCGCAAACGCCTAAAGTTTTAAAAGATTTCATGGATAGTCCTTTCTATAATACATATTATATTAATTATACCTTATGCACATAGCAGGGGCAAATAAATTGAATTGTTATCCCGGGCCATTATTATTAGGGAACCATAGACGAATTTTAAATAAAATAGGTGTGAAATTATATTAAAATCACAACTAATTGATAATAAATTGGAAAACAACGATTTAATGAATATTTATGAGAATGAAAAACATTAAAATATAAATATTAAAATAGAGTTTAAAGGGATAAATGAGAATGATTAAGTTATCAGTAATGATAATCTTAGTAATATTTCTTATTTTGTGTTTGTACTATGAATTAATAATGGATAGATAAATGCTATACCCAGTGGGGTTATCTTGAATCATAATAAAATAATATTCATAGTTAATATGAGAAAAAAATATACATATGAGATAGAAAATAACCTTAAATTGATAATAATTGTTGAAATTAATGTTTGATTTGGTATAATAGTTTAAGATATTAATACGCATTCTTATTTGGTGTGGTTAATATGAGGTTGTTAGGTACAAAAAATAAATAGGAGGTGTAATATGGCTATCAAAAAATTGAAAGACATGAAGCCAGGTGAGTCTGGTCTTATTGTTGCTCTACATGGCAGTGGCAATGTTAAACATCGTCTGATTGACATGGGCCTTGTTAAAGGTACAAAAATTCATGTTATGAAGTTTGCCCCTTTGGGTGATCCAGTAGAAGTTAAAGTTAAAAACTTTGAATTAGCACTTCGTACAAGTGAAGCTGGCATGATTGATGTAGAGGTATAATAGGAGGTCTATATGGCAGAAAATAGGCAAATTCGTATTGCCTTAGCAGGTAACCCTAACTGTGGTAAAACTACAATGTTTAACAATATCACAGGGGCGAAGCAACACGTTGGTAACTATGCCGGCGTTACGGTAGAAAAGAAAGAAGGCCATGCTAATTTTAATGGTCGTGATTTATTATTTATTGACTTACCAGGTACGTATAGTTTAACAGCACGTTCATTGGATGAGTTAGTAGCTCGAAATGTAATCGTAAACGATAATCCAGATGTAATCGTAAACGTTCTTGATGCATCTAACTTAGAACGTAACTTGTATTTAGCGGCACAACTGTTGGAACTTGAAAAGCCAATGGTTATTGCTCTAAACATGTCTGACGTTGCTGAAGAAATGGGCATCAAATACGACTTTAAAAAAATGGCTGAATTAACAGGCGCTACAATCGTTAGTACAGTAGGTCGTACAAACATTGGTACAAAAGAGTTGTTAGAAGCAACAATTAGCGTAGCTGCTTCTCAAAAAGCGCCTGGTGTAACAGTTAATTATGGTGATTTATTAGAAGGCAAAATTGCTGAACTAGTAGCAGCACTTGAAGAAGCTGGTACAGTAACGTATCCACTACGTTGGATCGCTATTAAATTATTAGAAAACGATCCAGATGTGGTGGAAAAAGTTAAAGGCTTTGCGAATACAGAGGCAGTTTTACAAAAGGCAGCTGCTATCCGTGAAGAAATCAAAGATCAAGTTGATCTTGATATAGTATTCCAAGAATATCGTCATCGTTATGCTGTTGAAGTATATAACCAATCTTTAACACAAGCTCCAAAAGAAATAGAAACACGCTCCGATCGTTATGATAAAATCTTAACACACCGTATTTGGGGCTTACCAATCTTCATGATTGTTATGTACCTATTGTTTGCGTTCGTAAACATCGTAGGTGGTATTCCTCAAGGTTGGATTGAAGATGGCTTTGCTGCATTACAAGCTTATGCAGTTCAAAATATTCCAGAAGGTCAATTACAGTCCCTTGTATCTGACGGTATTATCGCCGGTGTAGGTGCCGTACTTTCCTTCTTACCATTGATTCTATTGCTATTCCTTGGTATTTCCTTCTTGGAAGATACTGGTTATATGGCCCGTGCAGCCTTCGTTATCGACCGCGTAATGCGCGCTTGTGGTTTGCATGGTAAATCCTTTATTCCTTTATTATTAGGCTTTGGCTGTTCCGTACCATCCGTAATGGGCGCTCGCATCCTTGATAACTATAAGGATCGAATGGTTACAATTTTGATTACACCATTCATGAGCTGTTCTGCTCGTTTACCTGTATACATCTTATTTGCTAATGCGTTCTTCCCAAATGGATGGGATAGTACATTAGTTGTATTCTCTGTATACTTCTTAGGTATTATCTTTGGTGTTATCTTTGCGAAAATCTTCCGTAAATTCATTTTCTCTGGTGAGGCTGAACCATTTGTAATGGAATTACCTCCTTACCACTTGCCTACATTGAAAGCAACTTGGTTACATATGTATGAACGTGCTAAATTGTACATTATTAAAGCCGGTACTTTCATCATGGCAGCATCCATCTTGATTTGGTTTATCACTGCATACCCTATGGATGTAGAATACTCCAAAGATTACGATGCAATGAAAGAACAAGTTGCTCAAGCGTACGAAGTAAAAGATGCAGCTACATTAGCACAATTTGGCATTACTGCAGATGACCAAAAAGAAGCAGTAGATAAAATTGTTGAAGATATGAAATCTACTGTACAAGATGCTACTGATGCTGCTAAGCAAGCAGGAGAAGATGAACCTGAAGTAGCCGTAGAAGCTGATTCTGCAGCGCCTGAATTATTCAATGATATTAAAGATAAAAATAAAGACTTGTTCCCAGCAGCATGGGCAATGTATAAAAACAGTGCTAACTTAGATGCTGAAAATGACAAACTTGGTAAAGAACAAGCTGCGGAAAAAATTGAACAATCCTATGCAGCATCCTTTGGTAAAGCCATCAACCCAGTGCTAGAACCATTGGGGTTTGATTGGAAAATGGGCCTATCATTAGTAGCTGGTTTAGCGGCTAAAGAGGTTGTTATCTCTACATTAGGTACTATTTACGCTGTTGGTGGCGATGATCAAAATCCAGCACCGTTGACTGAGTACCTACAAAATGACCCTCATTTCACACCGTTAATTGGTTTGACAATGATGTTGTTTATCTTAATTTACCCACCTTGTTTGGCAACATTAGCTGTTATTAAACGTGAAACAGGTTCTTGGAAATGGGTTGCTTTCATGTTCTTCTATGAAAACGCATTTGCTTGGACTGCTTGTTTCATCTTCTACAATGTGGGCCGTGCATTAGGTTTCTAATTCGTGAGTCGTTAAATACAGTATTTTAGCCACTTTATAGGTAGTTAAATCAAACTGCATTGAAGAATTGCGATTTAGTTATAGTTAATTTAAAAAAAATACTTGCTAATTATCAATATTCGTGGTTAAATGATAATGAGAAAAGGGGAATATCCTTTAGATATTGCTTTTATCTTATTTATCACTAAGACAGATATTGTGATTTAGTTGATATTGAGAAAGAGGCAAAATAATGGATAATCTTATTATAGGACTCATAGTTGTTCTAGCTCTAGCTTATATTGGTTCTAAAATGTTTAAACAAGTAGGCGGTAAAGGTGGCTGTGGCTGTGGCGACGGTGGATCTGACTCCGGTAAATCATCTGGCTGTGGTGGAAACTGCAGTTGTGACGGTTCCAATAAAGCATTAGGCATTAAACGTGCTGATAAGTAATCAGAACAACACTCAAGTTTTTGGAAGAGAAGAGGAGTCTCTATAATGGCTTCTCTTTTCAAATATAGTATTTAAATTTTTTATCATATTTAGTAGAAAGGAATGTTATCATGTTCAACATCGATCAAAAAAATCTTAAAAACGCTAACTTATTCGCAGCAGGTCTTGCATTGGGTACTGTAGGTCTTAAAGTGTTAACTTCTAAAGACGCTAAAAAAGTATATGCTGGTATCGTAGCAGCTGGCCTTCGCGCTAAAGAAACTGTATTAGAAACAGCTGAAAAAGTACAAGCATCCGCATCTGATGTATTGGCAGAAGCTCAAGAAATCAACGAAGCACGCAACGAAGAAATCTTTGAAGAAAACAAATAATTAGAGGATTGCACATATGTTACAATTTTCTGTAGTAAAAAAACTCAGAAATCGCTTGCATGTTAAGGTAACTGGTCATCATTTTACAGAGGCTGAAGCCGCTTTTGTAGAGGATACATTACTCCTTAATGATGCAATTGTAGATGTAACCTTCTACACTCGTAGCAGTCAAATCGCCATTAAACATACTGGCGATATTGATGCTGTGCGTGATGCAGTGCTAGGTCTACGCGATTTAGATTTGTCTGAAGCTCCTGCTTTGAACGAATATTCTCCTCGCTTGGTAAATAAAAAATACCGTGAAATGATGATCAACCGCACTGCACTTTACTTAGGTAAAAAAGCAGTGCTTCCTGCACCGATTGCGGCAGCATGGGCTTGGTTTGACGGTGTTAAATTTATCGGTAAAGCCATTAAAACATTGTGGCAACGTAAGTTAACAGTAGAAGTACTTGATGGCGTAGCTATTGGTGCTGCTTTACTTCAAAAAGACTACCCTACAGCTGGCGCTGTTATGTACCTATTGGGTATTGGGGATATTTTGGAAGAATGGACTCACCGTAAATCTGTATTAAATCTTGCTCAAAGCATGTCTTTGAATGTAGATAAAGTATGGGTATTAGTTGACGATATCGAAGTGAGCAAGCCAGTTAACGAAGTTGTAGCAGGCGATCAAATTATCATTCGTCAAGGCGAAGTGATTCCATTGGATGGCGTCGTTATCGATGGTGTTGTTCTTGTTAACGAAAGTTCTATGACTGGTGAACCAGAAGCGGTTCGTCGCGATCAAGACAGTTCTGTATATGCAGGTACTGTTGTTGAAGACGGTAAAGCTATTGTAGAAGTACGTAGCACATCCAAAACATCTCGTTACGAAAAAATCGTTAACCTTATCGAAGAGTCTGAACAAATGAAATCCGGTATGGAACAACAAGCATACCGCATGGCTGATAAATTAGTACCTATTAGCTTTATCGGTGCTGGTTTAACATATTTGTTGACTCGAAATGTAATGAAAGCATTGTCTTTCGTTATGGTTGACTTCTCTTGTGCTCTAAAATTATCCATTCCATTAGCAGTACTTTCCGCTATGCAAGAAGCATCTAAACGCGGTATCACTGTTAAAGGTGGTAAGTTCTTAGAACAAATTGCACAAGCAGATATGATTGTGTTCGATAAAACTGGTACTCTTACAAAAGCAGAACCTGAGTTTGAACAAATCATCCCGTTCAACGGTCATGATGCAGATGAAATGTTGAAATTAGCTGCATGTATTGAGGAACATTTCCCTCACTCCATGGCAAAAGCAATTGTACGCGCTGCTAAGGATCATGACTTGCCTCACAAGGAAATGCACTCCGACGTAGAATACGTTGTAGCTCATGGTATTGCATCTAAAGTTGGCCGCTACCGTGTACGCATTGGTAGTGCTCACTACATCTTTGATGATGAAAAGACAAAAATTCCTGCAGATGAACAAGAAAAATTCAACAATTTACCAAATTCATCTTCCCATATTTACCTCGCTATTGGAGGTACACTAGCAGCGGTTATTTGTATTAAAGACCCTGTTCGTGAGGAAGCAAAACAAGTTATAGCTGATTTACATACATTGGGCATTAAAAAGGTTGTCATGATGACTGGCGACTCCAAACGTAATGCGGAACGCGTAGCTGCAGAAATCGGTATCGATGAAGTGCATGCTGAAGTATTACCAGAAGATAAAGCGGCTTATGTAAAACAAGCTAAAGCTGAGGGCTATACAGTAATGATGGTAGGGGATGGCATCAATGACTCCCCAGCTATTTCTGAAGCTCATGTAGGTATCGCGATGAATGAAGGTGCTCCAATCGCTCAAAAGATTGCGAACGTTACTATTTCTTCCGATAACTTACAAGCTCTTGTAGATTTACGCCGCATTTCTATGGCATTGATGAAACGTATCAAAGCTAATTACAATGGTATCGTTGGTTTCAATGGTGCTCTTGTAGGTGGTGGCGTACTCGGTATTATGCCGCCAAGCCAAACAGCATGGTTGCATAATCTATTCACATTGGGTATCGGCTTAGAAAGCATGACTCCATTGTTGAAGAAAGAAGAACAAAAGGAAACTGTTCCTACAATTGATGTAACAGCTGATTCTGTAGTAGCTTAATTAAAGACCTCCATACTTGGTAAGTATTTACCTGTGTGGAGGTTTTTCTTTTTTGATGACATTTATCCTTGATTATTGTAAAATACAAAGAGATTACATATCATAGGAGATCTATATGAACATTTTGATAGATATTTGTAAGCGATCTTTTTATTTGAATCTATTTATCGTGGTAATTCCTATTATTGCGTATATGATTCATAATGGATCGAGTGCGACAGTAGCATTAGTATGGTATTTGTTGTTATCCTTATTTATGCCTTGGGCGTATTTATCGTTTAAAGACAGTACCTTTGGTGATGGTAAATCTATAAGCCGTATTGCTTACATAGTGAGTTGGATTGCCATTCATGGCATTGCATACAAAGGCATTTTCCTAGGTGTAGATTTATCTATGTTGTGGGGCTGGCCAACTGTAGGCAGAGATGTGGCTTTTTTAGTGTCTATGTATATTGGTGTCACTATTAGTTTAATTGTTGCTTACGGCTTAACTAGATTAGTGGGAGGCCGTAATGAATAAAAGTTTTTGGCAATTTACCTTTGTTTGCGCCCTCTTTGTTAGTGCCGTTACAACAGTACTTTCATTAAGTGGCGCCTTATCATTGCCAGTATTAGTATTTCCCGTATTATCGCTGGTGATACCATTTATGGTGCGCAGGCTAAAGAATGCTAAATTTAATGATGACTTGCCGTTGTATATGGGCTATCATACATACAGCTGGGCGTGGTGGACTGTATTTTCTTTTCTTCACACGCCGTTTAGCTTTAATGTAGACAATGGTATAACTAAAGCATTACTACTATTTGTAGTGTACTTTATTGTTCAAGTTCTTATTGAACTATGTGGTTTACTAGGAACAAAGTTTTTCAACCGTACTCACCGTTGGGGTATGATCGATGAAGCCCTCGATATAATTGGTTATATTATACCGATTCCGTTCTTGTATATCGGTTCCATTCTACATATTGATTTACAAGATCCCATGGTATATTTTATGTATGCATCATCAATGAATGTAAATATATTATTTGCTGAACTTGTATTATTATTAGTTTCTTTATTGGTCTTTGTATTCTATTTGTATCCAAGAGATTTAGCATATAAGGGTGTACGTTTGTTGCGTATCATTATTACTGCAGGCATATGGCTTGCTATGAACGCTCATATCTTGTATGGTGGTTATATTCCAGAATTTATTTTATCTTTAGTTCCCACCGTTTTTCCAACGTACCAAGGTAATCCACTAGTGTTTGTAACTCCAACTTTATTAGAAGCTGGTATGACCGGTGGAGCAGTGATTATAGGTGCATTGGTAGAGCGTGGTATTATTTCACGACGCCGTGAACGTATTTAATTTCTAGTTTCGACTTATATCCGTAAGGAATGAGAGCGAAGGAGGATCTATGAACAACATTGAACGTCCATTGGATGATAACTCAACTGTATCAATCCACGACAATGAAAAACTGAAGCAAGTTGAACGTAAAGAGGCCAAAAAAGAGAAGAAAAGTGGCATTACGATTCGAGAATTGACAATTATTGGTCTACTAGCAGGTATCACTATTGCATTAGGGCTTTCTGGTTATGGTATTATTCCATTAGGGCCGCTAAATGTAACAACTTTACATGTACCAACTTTAATTGGTGCTATTGTAGAAGGACCAAAAGTGGGGGCCTTTGTAGGCTTTATCTTTGGTTGCTATAGTTTGTGGCAAAATATTACAGCTCCTAATATTTTATCCCCACTATTTATTAATCCAATTATTTCCGTATTACCACGTATACTTTTCCCAGTATTAGCATATTTGGTATATCTATTATTGTGGAAAGCACCGCAAGGTCCACGTATTATTGTTTCTGCTTTTATGGGGACTGTATTTCATACGATCATGGTTATGGGATTAATCTTCTTACTCTATGCAGATATGTTTGCTCTTAAAATGAATCTTAGTCCAGATCAAGTATTAGGCTCTATTGTATTCTTGTCTGTTACACATGGTATTCCAGAAGCAGTTTTTGCTGCTGTAATTGTAACACCGGTGGCAATGGCTTTACGAAAAGTATTGCGTAAGGATGCTCCTAAGAAAACTAAAGGTGAAGATGTAACTGTAACAGAAGCTAAAGAACCTGAATTAGCTGGAACTACTGCAGTAGAAACTAAAGAAGCTAACGCCGGAGAAGAAAACTTAACGAAATAAGTATTTTACAGGCTTTTTATAAATATGATAAAATAAATATCATTCGATAAGTATTGAGGAGGATAACCATGGCTAAACGCATTCGTACTATCAACACTGAATCCTTACAAAAAACTGCTAAAACTGGCGGTTGTGGGGAATGTCAAACATCTTGCCAATCCGCTTGTAAAACAAGTTGCACAGTTGGTAACCAAGTTTGCAAACAAAAATAATAAAGAGGCTCGCTTAGCGGGCCTTTTTTATTTATGTTTATAATACATACCTTGTATGGTATATCTTTATGACTCTTTTCATAACCTTTACGTTAGAAATGTGGTACAATTATCTAGAAAGTTCTATATACTAGAACTTTTACCATACATATCAATTGGAGGTACCATGTTAGAATTAAAACCAATGATCCATAAGTTTCGGATGAAGGATAATTACTACTGCTTAGATGTAAATAGCGGTATTATTCACGTTATCGACGAACTCATCGATAGAGTTCTTGACATATATGATGGCACCAATCGCGATGCGGTACATGCTGTGTTAGATGCTAAAGAAGATGCAGTAGAACTCGATGAGATTATGGACGAGTTAGATGAGCTCATTAAAGCAGAACAATTATTTGCTCCAATGAGTACAGAATTTAAACTTGTAGTAGGTGAAAAGCCTATCGTTAAGGCTTTATGTCTTAATATTGCTCATGATTGTAACTTAGCATGTAAATACTGCTTTGCTAGCCAAGGTGATTACGGCGGTGTAAAACGTGAGTTAATGAGTTTTGATGTAGCAAAACGGGCGGTAGATTTTCTCATTAAAATGAGTGGTCCTCGTCAACATTGTGAAATTGACTTCTTTGGTGGTGAACCGCTATTGAACTGGGATGTTGTTAAACAAACCGTTGAATACATTGAGTCCATTCAAGAACAGCACAATAAAATCTTTAAGCTTACATTAACTACGAACGGCATGCTTTTAACACAAGATAAAATTGATTATGTAAATGAGCATAAGCTGAGTCTTGTATTATCCTTGGACGGTCGTGAATCCGTGCATAATGCAATGCGACCAGTAGCAGGTAGTGGTGCTGAGTCTTATAAATATATTGCTAAAAACCTTATCAATGCCGTAAAACAACGTCATGGTTTAGAATACTATGTGCGTGGTACATATACGCATAAAAACTTAGACTTTACTAAAGATGTTATGGCTATGTCTGATCTTGGCTTTGAACATTTGTCCATGGAGCCTGTTGTAGGCGAAGAAGGGGACTATGTTCTTCGTGAAGAAGATTGGCCAGCACTTGAAAAAGAATATGAAAAATTGGCAGATATCTATTTGGAACGTCAATTAGAAGGTTGGGGTGAGAAGTTTAACTTCTTCCACTTCCGTATGGATTTGTACCGCGGTCCATGTATGGCAAAACGTCTTCGTGGTTGTGGTGCTGGTCATGAATATATGGCAATTGTTCCAAATGGTGATATTTACCCATGTCATCAATTCGTTGGTAAAGACGGTTTCGTAATTGGGAATGTGTATGACGGCTTGCAAAATACAGAAATCCCTAAAGATTTCCGTAACACCCATGTATTCTCAAAACCAACATGTGCTGAATGTTGGGCTAAATTCTTCTGTTCTGGTGGTTGTCATGCTAATAATATTACATTAGGTGGCGACTTAGAAACTCCGTATGAATTTGGTTGTCGTCTACAAAAGAAACGTATTGAATGTGCCATCATGATCCAAGCTGAGTTGGAACAAGCGGGTATCGATGGTAGTATTCCTGTCGCTTTAGGTTAATTATCAATTATTCTCCGAGTATAGTAGGAGTTCATATGAAAGAAAATAGTAATCAAACTATAGAACGCTGGGGAATTCGCTATACCGGTATAGTTCAAGGGGTCGGATTCCGGCCCCTTGTTTCTATGTGTGCTCATTCTCTAGGATTAACTGGTATTGTATATAATGATAGCCGCGGTGTATATGTTGAAATACAAGGTCCTCTAGGAGCATTACAACTATTTTTAGATGCTATTCAAGAAGAGCAACCTCGTTTATGCCGTATCACTAGTCAAACAGTGCAGCCTCTTACTATAAAAAATGAGGAAACTACATTTTCCGTTGAACCATCTCCATTAGGAGAAGATGTTAGTACGTTTATCAGTGCAGACACGGCTCCTTGTGAAGATTGTCTTAAAGAGTTACAACATGATAAGCGAAGACAGGAATATTCTTTTATCAATTGTACAAATTGTGGACCACGATATACGATAATCAAATCTTTGCCCTATGATCGGGAACGAACGACGATGAACGAGTTTCCCATGTGTGAAGCTTGTCTAGCTGAGTATGAAAATATAGAGGGGCGTCGGTATAGAGCTGAACCAAATGCATGCTCTCATTGTGGGCCTCGTTATACTTTATACAAGCCAAATCGCACGGCTGTAGATACGGTAAATGTATGGAATACAACGCGTGAATTGATCAATGAAGGTAGTATTATCGCTATAAAAGGGGTAGGTGGCTATCATCTTGTATGCGATGCGCGAAATGACGCGGTTGTTCAACGCTTACGGAAGCGTAAGAATAGGCCTCATAAGCCATTAGCTATTATGGTTGGTTCATTAGATACAGCTATAGAGTTAGTTCAAATTAGCGATGTGGAACTAGATGTATTGACGGGGATGGAACGTCCAATTGTGCTATTAGAAAGAAATCATAATAGCTCTGTCCGTTTAAGTTCTCACGTAGCACCTGATAATCATATGCTAGGCGTAATGTTGCCGTATACACCGATGCACGAGGTCTTATTACCCTCTGATGCAGCCTGGGTTATGACTAGTGGTAACAGAAGCGGTGATCCCGTATTATATAACGATGATCAAGCGTTTAATGAGCTAAGTGAGGTAGCAGATTATTTTCTCGTTCATAATCGTGAAATCTACGCACCTCTTGATGATTCTGTAGTGATGGTTATCAATAATAAACCACGATTTATTCGTCGCAGTCGTGGCTACGTACCTGAGCCGATTCATTGTGAAAGCATAGAGGGGACACCGATACTGGCTATGGGCAGTGATTTAAAAAACGCTTTTGCCCTAAATAAAGGGAAGGAAATTTTAATTGGGCCCCATATTGGTGACCTAGAAAATGCATCTACCCATGAAACGCTAGAGTGGACGATTAATCGATATGAAAATTTATTTTCCATAGAACCTGAAAAAATAATTATAGATAGTCATCCCCAATTTTTCTCCTCTCATTTAGGAGAACATATTGGGGCAAGCTCACAAATACCAGTCGTCACGGTTCAGCATCATCATGCACATATAGCCTCTGTTATGGCTGAACATAATTTGATAGGCCCTGTACTAGGCATTGCTATGGATGGTACTGGTTATGGTCCAGATGGAACCATATGGGGCGGGGAGTTCCTTCTCTGTAAAGGGAATCAATACCAACGATTAGCTCATATTTATGGAGCTCCTTTACCAGGTGGGGAAAAAGCTGTCTCTGAGCCTTG
>OHAX01001088.1_pt1 | contig 12682 bp, 9 predicted proteins | sample 1577261 | NCBI WGS metagenome assembly OHAX01 (sample SAMEA3541483, study PRJEB24748) | human gut metagenome | biome: human gut; feature: human-associated habitat; material: faeces | place: China | collected 2012 | reverse complement strand
TTGGCACGCGAATATTGGGTGCGCATATTTTCCAGTTTATTTTGTTGCTGGTTATTCTCTGTAGGCTTCGATCGGAATAAGAATTCTGTTTCCAATATGAATGACCGGAAATCCGGGTTTCTTTACCAGCTTGTATGCGCTTGGGATACTAATGCCAAGGGAGCTGGCGAGTTCTGGAACATTCATGGTTGCCTCTACAGTCTTCATGCGATATCCTCCTTTCCCTGATTTTTGGACAAAAAAAGACCATTGGGTCATGTTTGGCATTCTTTTGGCACATTTGACTCAATGGGTGTCTATAAATTATCTATAAAATTGTCTTAGATTGTCGTTGATTCCCGGTCATCGGAGCCGGGCCTCCATGAATATTTCTGAGATGTTCATGTGTATATGATACTACACTCAAATAATCATGTCAACACATTTTCTCACGTTATGTATGGTTTTGTATAATATTCTATAAATGATTATATTGTAAATTCTAACGTTATGTAGTACTATTCAAGAAATGGAGGTATTGATATGGATTACGCTACTAGAATAAAGGAATTGAGAAAAGCAAATGGATATACGCAGATCACTCTGGCAGAGGCCCTTGGCGTTTCTAAAGGAACTGTGGCCATGTGGGAAACCCGAAAGCGTGCTCCGGGATACGAAATTGTCAACCAGTTATCAGATATGTTTGATCGAAGGATAGATTACATCTTAGGGTATTCCGATGATGAAACTTCTCCGAAACTATCTGAGGAAGAAATTAATCAACTCGGCCAGTGGGAAATAGATGATCAGATGCAAGAAGCTATAAATATGTTCATGGCACTGGACTCCTATGGCCGCAATGCAGTCGAACAGCTTATTCGGAATGAATATCAACGCTGTGTTGAACAAAGACTTTTTTAAAAGCATTATATTCAAATGTCGGTAATGAATTTTTATACTCGATAGAATTTTACACCACTGAGTGCGCAACTATTGACATCACGCACTCAGTGGTGTAAAATTCTATTGTAATTACTATTGAATTGGAGGATAAAAAATGAGTGCAGTAAAAGAAGGATATATTTATGATCCTGTAGCTAAAAAACAACGCAAAGCTACTCCAGAAGAATATGTACGTCAAGAAATGTTAAAAGTTCTCGTTGAAGAATATAATTATTCTATTGATAATATGGAAACTGAATTTCCTATAAAAATCGGAAGTTCTAGCAAGCGCATAGATATTGCAATTTTCAAAGACAATGCTTCCCACGAACAAGAAAATATTATATTAATTGTTGAAACTAAAGCTCCTAAAATAGGAGCTAACGATAAAAAAGATGGTGTTGGACAGCTTATTTCTTACGTAGCTTCCTGCCCTGCCTGCCTTTATGGTCTATGGACAAATGGTGCAGGAGGATTAAGACAAGTTGTTCGACGCGAACATATTGGAAGTGGTAACGTTGTTAAAATAGATTCCGATATTCTTATTAATGGCGAAGAATCGTCCGAGGAACATGGTCCTAAGCTTGAAAAATTAACTCCTGCTACATCTGAAAGTTTGAAGTGGCGTTTTAAAAAGTGCCATGATATCATTTCAACTTCTGGAGATGATAAAATGACTGCTTTTTGGGAGTTTCTAAAAATTGTAGAAACCAAAATTGAGGATGAAAAAGAAGATAAAGTATTTGCCGATTTTTATGCGACCTTTAATGAATCTCAAACCCAAGATGGTGCCAACAAGGTTTTTAATCGTATCAACAACTTATATAAGCGTTTAATCGCTGATAAATATGATAAATATAGGGGTGTTGCAGGAGAGAAATTAAATATTAGACCTACATCTCTTGTTAGAATAGTAAACGAATTGCAGAATTACTCCCTTCTTGGTACAAGTTCAACAATCAAAGGATCTGCATATGAAGAAATCGTTGGCGCTAATTTGCGTGGTGACAAAGGCGAATTTTTTACACCAAGAGTTGTTATTGAAGCTGCCGTAAGGATGTTAGAGATTGAATATTCCGACATATGTACTGACCTTGCATGTGGTTCTGGTGGCTTTGTGACAACGATGCTTGATGCGGGTCGAAACGCTATTGTTTCAAAATATCAGAAAAGGGCTGGTAACTATAACGAGGCAATCGCCAAAGATACCTCCGCTTTCGGTAATAATAACATAATCGCAAATGATATCAACAGAAATCTTGCAAATGCTTGCGCCATGAACCTTAATATGAATGGTGTTGAAACGCGACAAGTATTTGATCAAGATATTCTGGAGCCAGTGCAAAGTTGGAACTGTGAGAATGCTGATGACCTTCAAAAGTTGTATGGTCTACATGAGACAATTGTATCTGGACACAAATTCTATGTTGGTAATATTACTAAAATTGGTGCAAATCCTCCTTTTGGAAATAATATTGTTCGTACAGAAAAAGATGTTTTAGATCAGTTTGAACTTGCTGAAGGAAAAACTTCACAAATCGTTGAAATACTATTTATTGAAAGAATCATTCAACTTCTTGTTCCTGGAAAAGGAAAAGCCGCTATTGTTATTCCTCAGTCAATATTAAATAATCCTAGTTTAGAATATGTACGCAAATGGCTGTTTGCTCATACAAAAATACTTGCAATTCTTGAATTACCTGTGGAAACATTTTTGATTAGTGGACGTGAAGGAACTGGAACTCTTACAGCAATATTACTAGTTCAAAGAAGAGAACTGGACGAAACTGCTCAGCTACTTTCCGGAGTAAAACAAATTGAAAATTACCCTATATTTATGGCAGAAGTTAATAATGTTGGCTATGATCGTCGTGGTAATGCTGTATATGTTAAAGATGCCGAAGGACGCGAAATAACTGTCGATAGAGAAATCAAATCTGGAGACAATAAGGTAAGTATCATACAGGAAAAAGTAATAAATAATGAATTACCAGAAATCGTCGAAAAGTACTTGAAATTTGCGCACGATCTGCGTGATGGAAAAGTTTTCTACGATGTAGCAGAGGGGGTATACCGTGTTCTCTAACATAAATAATCAAATAAATATCATACCCGCTAATAAAACCTTTTCTCGTGGTTACCGCTTAGATCCAAGCCAATACAACGTTATTACTGAACGTATTATTATCAAAGCTAAAACTGCTGGAATTCCTACCCCCACTATGGATGAATTAAACTGTATTGAAAGTATCTATCTCCCTAATCGTTTTTCACGAAATTATACTGGTGATTCCAATATAGGCACACCAATGTTGGGAACTTCAACCATGTTGAATATGCGCTTACCAAAAACAAGTCGAATATTCACAGACAAACAAAAAGATGCTGACAAGCTTTTCATTCAACCAAATGATATTCTAGTTTCACGCTCTGGAACTGTAGGGACTAGTGTACTATGTGGAAAATCCTATGAGGGGTTTATTGCCAGTGACCACTGTCTTCGTGTAAGAATCAACGACAAATATCGCGGCTACATTGCAGCATATCTAAGAACAAAGTATGGATTTCCACTTTTGGAAAAAGATGCCCATGGCAAAGTTATTAAGGAATTAGTCGAAAGCAATATAAGAACTTTGCCAGTCATCTTATTTAGCGAAATATTAGACGATGTAAATGACCTAATGTATAGAGCTACTAATTTATATGACGAAGCCCGTTCTTTATTTGACAGTGTTGAAGAAAAGTTATTAAAATGCCTTGAAAATTATATTCCTAAGACAATACAACCATTTCAAAATATCGTACCGTTCTCTAGCCTTCATGCTAATAGGCTTGATCCTCACATGCATGATCCATATACTAATTATTTATATCATGCAACTGAAAATTCTAAGAACTATGTTAATCTGTGTGATGTGGCTAGCATTTGGGGAACATCAAGGTTTAAACGTCATTATCTTCCGGAAGATAATCCTAACGGAATCGGATTGTATTCATCAACAGATATTGTTAGAGCAAATTTATTCCCAAGTAAATACATCTCCCGTACACTCAATGCCAAGGATTTAAAAAATTGTACTATTCAAAAAGATACTATTTTGGTTCCATGTTCCGGTGCTTACGGTGGTGTGCTTGGACACGGAATGTTAGCAGGTGCTTCTATGGACGGAAAAGCAGTAACTCAACATGTATTACGAATTGCGCGAAAAGACTCCACAAGCATAAATTTATTCCATTACATAGCAGCATTTTTATGCAGCGATAAGTACGGTTATCACCTCATTACATCAACACGATTTGGAAAAGATATACCGGAAATCGATATTAATGCATTGAACAGAATTCTGGTTCCAAGAATAGATGAAAATGATGAAAATGAAATCGGTTCGCTTTTCTATCAAGCTTCGTTACTGCAAGAAGAAGCCAATGAGCTAGAAAACGCTGCTATACATTTAATCGAATCCTATTACGAATCGAAAACACTTAGTTAAACAAAGTTAACCATTGTTCTTCATACATATCCGTTACTACTTTAGCTTGCGCAAAAGGATAATTTATTATTAATATCCTTTGCGCAAGTATTTTATACTTATTATTTTGTTTTTCAAGTCGTGCCAGATGTATTGAATAACAAATATTTGAAGCTGACGGGAAATCAATACCCTCTGAATCTTTAGTAGGTAATTTTTCGCAATCAAATTTATTTACTTCTTGTTTGCATAACTTCTCCATTGAAATGATTAAATATTCTTCGTTTTCATACACATAGTAAAAATCCTCAGTCTTTTGATTACTATTCTTTATTGTTAATATTTTTTTTGCAACATAGAGCAATGACTTCTTTTTTATGACATAGTAATCTTTTAAGCTGTTATTATCGTTAACATATCCCATGGCTTCTTCCTCCCAAACGAGTCATTTTATTGTGATATATTCGCTCACTTATCAGCTAATATCCAGTCATAAAAAAAACAAATACTATACAAAATAATGCCATAAGCTTTGTTAATAATTTGTATTTCCTTATTTCCAAGCCGCATTACCTTCCAGATTCTTCATCAGGACCTTTCTGGTGGTCTTGTACTCCTGCCCGATGAATCCCAGTCGTAGGAGGAAGCATCGGAAGGCATATTTTTCATTCTCAACATCCTTCTCCTTTGCGGTGATGCGCTTGCTGTTTCGGGCCATATCCGCCAGTGCGCTAATGAGCTGCATGTAGGCTTCTGCCTCTCCATCCTCTCCGGTCAATGTAAACCAAGGGAATCGGATGCGCTCTTCATCGACCTTGTAGAAAAGGTTGTCAGTGCCGAGTGCCTTGCGAAGCAGATTACCTTTGGCTTCGATGAGGCGGTCCAGATTGGCAAGGGCTCTTTCATCCATGGTATCGGCTGGAATCTCCACCGTCAGCTTGTCGTCCTGCTGCTCTGGTTCCGGTTCCTGCGCTTTCTGTGGCTGCTGTGGCGTTTCTGTTGGCTGCTGCTCCGGTACTGGCTCCTCCTTCTGGAAACCGCTAATTTCGTAACCCATCTCGGCCAGTCTTTCTATTACCAGCTCTGCCTTGCTATCATTGCTTCCTTCTTCGATTGTCAGGCTTCCAAACTTGCCTACCTTAAATGCACCAATCTTGTATGCGCAGGTAGGAACCTTCATGTAAACTGCCTGATCTCCGGTAAGCTCTGCGATAGCTGCTACCAGGTCTTTTCTGTTCTTTCCATTCAAATTAACTCTTAACTCCATTCTTCGTACCTCCTTGATTGATTCACAAAATTCTTCGTATCCCATGTGGCCCATGGCCTTCATTGCCGCGCTTGCGGCTTGCAGTTCCTCTGCTGTCCAGTCTCGGCTCATCCCGGCCTCCTTACTTTGCTTCGCGTGCATCGATGGTTGCTTTAGCATCCTTCAGTCTGGAGTAAAGCTCCTTCTCACCGACGATCTTGTAGTAGCTGTAACCGTGTTTGTAGGTTTTGATGATTTCGTATCCTTTGTACTTGGTTGTCATGGCCTGTGCCCTCCTGCGTTTATGTATTACCTTTCGGTAGTGACATGTTCGCTCTGATCTACACATATATCCAGTTAATTCGACTTATAAAACCACCAAAGATACCGGGCAGAACTTGTGAATATTAGTATATAAAGAAAGCCATACAGCTTTTACTACTGTATGGCAGAATATTTTAACTATATATTGTGGTTTCATTCATTTTGAGATACTACATATTGTGGTTTCAATCACTCAAAAGTAGTAAAACGGTAGTGCATTTTTTGTCAGAAGGAGCGATTTGCCGCGCTTTGGACGGGTTAATGGCACTTTATCCGTACACCGTCCGGCCTGCCGTGGCAAATAAAAAGCACTTTTATCATAGTTTTATTTCTCCTTGTTCATCTTGCGTATTATCTTCCTCTATTATACAAATTTTATGAAAAGATCCAGGCATAGCTGCATTTTCTAAATATCAAACATATTTACCTGTTCCATTCTGAAATCTGACAGTACCAGTCTCTTTATCTCTTCTCCTTTCACATGTGCAGTCTCTACCCGCTGCACTCCATTCCGGATGCTGGATTCGAGAAGCTTCACCACATAAATATTATCAAACCGATTATAGATAGAATCTCCGCCGAGTCCGGAGAGACAAATCAACTGCGTATTTGTCTTCTTTGCCATCTCAATCAGCGGCTTCAAAAGATGCTCTGCATTCGTTTGGGCAAATGGATTGTCCATAATCAGCACCTTTCCATCTTCTCCCGATGTAAAGAGAGCTGTCTCATCCCGCCTCATATAACTGAGCAAACAGGTCAGAATAATAAATGCTGACAAAAAGCCTTCTCCACCGGAATTGGCTGATACCTCTGACCAGGAAATTGGGATTTCACGTTCCGCCTCGATTTTATAAAGCTTGATTTTTACGTTCTGGATACCAACAATTTCATCATACAGATTTCTGACTGTGATTATTTTTCCCAGATATTCTGTCAGATTTTCGTTCTTTTCAATAGTCGCAATTCCCATATTGATAACATTTTCAAAATAATCATGAAGCTTCAAACGGAAATGTGCTTTCTCAATTTCCCATTCAGGCACCTGAATCCGAAGCATTTTCAAATTTCTGCCCCGAACTGTAATAGTTGAATTTTTATCGATGATACTGATATTGGCATTGATCTGTTCCACATATTCTAAGAACATCATTTCCAGATTTTTCTGTTCATCAGCAATATGAGCAAGATCGATTTTCAATTTCTCCAGCTGATTTTCATATGCAAGTGAATTCATCTCAAACTGCTTCAAAAGACTTTCCGGTTGGTCAAGCTGAGACAGAAGGCTATCAAATGTCTTCCTAAAATAATCATCTGCATATTCTTTTCTGGAGACAATTGTACGAATCAAATCCGACAAGCTTATCCTGTAATCTCTCAATATTTTGGAAAGTTCTGACATTCTTCTGTGCATATCCTTCTGATAGTTCTGAATAACCTCAAGTTCTCCATTTTGAATATCCACAGGAACCACTTTTTCTGACAGCGCTGCTTCATCTTCTGCGCTTATTGTTTCATCTGCATACTCAGCTACCGAAATAGCCTGTGCAGATAATTTTGCATTTCGATTCTGCAATTGCTCTAACTCCTTTTGGAGTACATGGAAATCATGATTTTTGAAATTCTGACGTTTTTCAAATTCCGTATCTACAATTGCTGTTTTCGCAATGGGCTGCTCAAACCCGGTCTGTTTTTTCAGATTATCTGTATGAAACAGAATACTGGTTTCACAGGAGCCAAGTTGCTTTTCCAGCTCTGCCTGTGTCTGATTAGCATGATTCCAGTTTTTTTCTGCCTGTTTTAGCTGACCCTTCCAATTATTATACTGTTCTTCGGAATAAACCAGGTTTTTGTATTCTTCTTCCGGAATCTGATCTCCATTGTTCCTCCGATTCAGATCATCCTTCTTCTTTTCAATCATCTCCTGGAGCCATTGCTGTTCATTTTTTAATTCCTGCATATTTTTTGAAATTTTTTCTGTCAATGCACGATATTGCGCTTCCAGCTTAGAGGCATCTATTTCTAAAAGGTGCTTAAAATTATCCGAAGGTGAAATTTTTTCATAGCTAGCATACTCTGCCGCCTTGCTTCTAAACTTCTTTATCTGTTCCTGATATTCCTTCATCTGATTCTTCAGTACTGCTTTCTGTTCACGCAGACTGCTCAGTAAAACGACCAACTGATTTTGCTTCTCCGTCAGTTCTTCCCGCTCCTTTTCCAGACGAATAAGACTTGCTTTATCAATCTCGTATGCTTCATACTTTTTATAAAATTTTTCAAACTGATGCTCTCTTGATTCCATCCGGGAAATTGTCTGCTTCACTGCCTCTAGCAGCTTTTCCAGCTGTTTTTTTTCTTCCTCCAGGTGGCCCTGCTCCTGCCGAATTTCGGAGATCCGTTTTTCTACCTGCTGTTTTTCTTCTTTTTGTTCAGCAAGCTGTTCTTCTGTCTTTTGGTATCCTTCACTGCTGAATGTCTGTTGTGCAATACATGTTTTATATCCGCGGTAAATATTCAGATCCTGTTCTTTATCGCCCGCTGTTTTCTGTAAAGCATTGATATCTTCTTGAATTTTTTCCAATATTCGCTTCAATTCCTCACGATCAAGGAGGTGCTTATTGAACATCACATAAAAATGAACATTTCCATAAGTCGCAAACCTTCCATCTGTATGCTCCTGTATTGATTCCAGATCTTCTTTCACGATAATGGGAATGGGAAAGCTAGTGTAAAGCGCTTCCTCGTTTTTACAGAAGCATTCAAATACATTTCTTTCCATCAAAATTGCATAGGGTAAAAATGGATTCTTCTTGACAAGTGCCTCATTTTCCTGAGGGGTTCTTCCGTTTTTAGCGATCCATTCCATACCATATACGATATCAATTCCATTCTGCTTCATATAGGATCTGATATTTTCAGGAAGCTCTAAGGTTCTTCCTTCTTTTAGCTGACGGAGCAGTTTTTCCTGCGCAGATATCTCCTGAAGCAGGTTGCTCCTGCCAATATCCAGTTCCCGAATCTTGCCGTCCAGCTGAACCAGAAGCAGTTCCTTTTTGTCGATGCTATTTTCATCCATTTCAACATACTTCATAATCCTCAGGCGTTCATTCTTCTGATGCTCCAGATTAACAAGGACATCCTTCGTCTCCTTTATCTGATACATGATATCATGAATCCTCACATTCTTCTCGGAAAGCTCCTGCACAAGCTTTTTCAGTGACAGCTCCACATTATCAAGCTTCAGAGCGGATTTGGCAAGGTGATTTTTCTGTTCCTGCAGCTCTGCCGACATCTCTTTTTTCTGGACATCCAGGAAACCATCTTCATAGAATCCAAGAATATTTCTGCTTAAATGCGCATGAAAATCCTTATTAAAGCTTTCCTCTGTCTCATCAAAGCTTTCGACTTTGTTTTTTAATCGGCCAACCTTCTCAATCAAAAACCGTAATTGCTGTTCATTCTTTGTCTGCGCATCAAGATGTGCTCGTTCTTCGTGAACAGCTGCTTCATACTTGCTTTCCTGCTCTGACCTTATAAGACTTAATTCCTTTACCTTCTCTGTGTAAAGAGTATTCAGCTGATGACCGAGAGCTTCAATCTTTTCTCTTGAAATCTCTGTCCTCTGCACAAGCTTCTTGATTTTCTCATCTACGCCTGCTTTTCTCTCCTCGAAATTCTGCAGCTCCTGATACAGGCGGTTCAGATCACAGGCGGTCAGCTTTTTTTGCAGACTTCTTTTTACCCCAAACAGGCGAATTACTTCCAGTTCCTGATCCTTGCGCTTCGTCAGCAGCTCTGCTCTTATATCTTCCTGCTGATAAATCAAATAAGACAGCTGTTCATAGATAATCTGATTCTGTTCTATTCTTATCTGCTCCAGCTTTTCCTGATCGGTTCGGATTTCCTCCTCCAGTCTCTTCACTTCGTTTTGGAGCGCCTTCGCATAAAGAATCATCTCCTGCCGAAGAGCTTCTGCCTCCTGATTCGTTTGAACGTACCTGTCGATGCCTAGCTTTAGTGGTTTCATTTCTTCAAAATATCGTTCAATCAATCCCTTTCGCTGAATTTTCGATTGGTTACTCCGATATTGCTCGATGAACTGAAGGGTTAGCTTTCTGAACTTATCAATCTTGTTTTCTTCCTGATTCAGTTTTTCCTCTATGGGACGCAAAAACCATTTTTCCACCAATCCTTTTTCATCTTTGGCATTCAGAAACAGCTCCGAAAGTCCGGATTCCTTCTGATTCACTTTGCGAATAATGCTCTCCCATTCTTTATTGTTGATTTGATACTGGCGAAGCGTTGTGAAATATTGTTGTCTTCCATACTGACTTGTCATATCATATAACCGGAAATCTCCCGCTTCCTTTTTACTGATATCCTGCAATAGATTTTTGCACTCACTGAAGCCTCTCAATATCTTTTTATTGCCGTCCTGTCTGATAATTGGAAGATTGTCAAGGTCATACTTACATGCTTCAGAATAGCTGCCGGTAAATGTATATATTTCTAGTTCCTCGGTATCATTGTCTTCTTTTTGATTTTTCCGAACCATCATCCCGGCTAAAAAACGCTCTGAACCATTGTCTAACTGCCACTCTGTCATAAGAAATGTCGGTCGATTCGTCGTGAAATAGCTTTTAAACGGTCGGTCTGCGAAATCGCGATACGTCCGATTGACAAAGAGACTGATAATCATCTGCACCAACACACTTTTCCCACCGCCGTTTCTGAGCGAGATAAGGGTATTCTGACCGCCCAAGTCAAAGGTTTCATCATCAATTTTAATGGTATTATTGTTATAATTCAGATTTAAAATGCGAATCCTTGATAGCTTACTCATTTGTTGCCCCCAGTGCCTCCATGATTCTTGTGTAATTTTCTTTATTAAGAATCTTATATTCCATAATGTTATCCAACTTCGCCGTCGTCTTGATCATCTCATCCTCCGGAATAAATAGGATTAGACCTTGCCGCTCCATAAAATTACAGATAATGCTTACATAACCCTCCTTTGTATATTTTGACCGACTGCTTGTCTCTGTGCTTCTCAGGGATTCGTATGCCTCGCTCATACTTTTATAATCCAGAATATTTTCATACATTTCACTGTGAAGAGTTGTATTTTCTATCTCCCGCTCCTGTTCCAGAGCAGAGCCTGCTTTCAACCGTTCCGATATAATATTCTGCAATTCTCCCAGCTTCAGAAATTCCCTTGATTTGCTGGTGCTTCCCTGACCGTCATAAAACTCTACCATCAGTGTAAGAATCACAAACTGTGCCAGATAATAATCTCTGTCTGTCGCACCGGATTTACACAATTCCTTCTTTAAATCTGCCTTGGTAAACCCCAGATATTTATTATCAATATCCGGCATCAGATAGATACATGTTCCATAACGTTCGATTCTGCAATCAGCAATCTCTGCCTGGTTCTTAACCAGATTCATAACATCTTCATGCTCTACATAAGCGCGATACAGCTCTTTTGCCCCTGTATCCAGATCGCTCAGCGCACCATGGCACAATAGGTAATAAAATATTTTTTGACTATATGTAATAGCTTCTGCTTCGTATGCCATTTCTTATCTCTCCTCGAATCGAAATCCAATATTTGAACATTTAAAATTTCTTTTATTCCCGGATTCACTCATTATATTTTGAAAAAGTACATGCTCACTGTCTTCCATTGGAAATATGCAGATTTTTCCGATTTTTCGGAATCTCTTATTTTCCATCAGACTGAGCAGCTTTTCATTTAACACAAATCCCTCGGAAGCATCCACTAAATAATTTGTCTGTTCTTTCTGAAGCTCCGAAATGTCAATCGTTCCTGCGGTCAAAAATTCAATGATTACTTCTCGGAAAATTTCTGCTGTTGGAAACAGCCTCTGCCAGGCTTCCTTGTCACAGCCCTCACTTAAATCCTGCAGCGTAAATGTACCATTTTCCAACAGATACTCTAGAAGTACACCTATACAGTCTTCATATTTCTTCATACGTTCCAGTCTGCGTTGTTCTTTTTCCCGGTTATACGCATCTTCATCAAAATCCAGCTCTACAGCTTCATCATCTACACTAAATTTTTGCAGCTTTTTTTGATATTCCAGCATTTTCTCTGGATTAAAAATCTTATGAACCCGACTAACAAACAACGGATTAAATACTCTGTCAATATTTTTCAACAAAGCTGCATCCTTCAAAATCACATCATAGATATCACTCCGGAACGGAAATCTCTGCACTAAAGTCATGTTGGAGTAATTTTCCAGCTCTTCATCATATAGTTTTTTCAGATCAAAATGCTGTCCAAGAATCCGTTGATGCTCATCCAATGTTCCGGTAAGATATCTCCCAATAGTACGAAGATTGTTGAGGTTGTCCTTTTCCTTTGCTGTAAATTCTTCCGCATTCATCTGTTTTTCGTCAAATTCGATAATCTTTTCGTCAATAAACTGGCGATGAAGACGAAATTTTTCTCTGGTTTCCATTACGGCGCTAATATTATCTTCCACTAGCTGCCCGTATTCCTCCACTGAATACGATAATGCATTTCTTCGCACAGACAGGATTGCGTCTTCAATTTTCTGGCTCTGCTTTCGCAGCTGCCCGAAAATATTTTTAATATCGTCCACTGCTCGGTTATAATCTGCTTTTTCCAGATGCAGCTTAAACAGCATCTCGTGAATGGAAAGCTTCAGATTATTTTCCAGCTCCATAGTGC
>OHAX01001044.1_pt1 | contig 13075 bp, 6 predicted proteins | sample 1577261 | NCBI WGS metagenome assembly OHAX01 (sample SAMEA3541483, study PRJEB24748) | human gut metagenome | biome: human gut; feature: human-associated habitat; material: faeces | place: China | collected 2012 | reverse complement strand
GCTCTACGACTGTATCCTGACACTTCGATCCGATGGCGACAAGCAACAGACGGTAGTGGCTCATAAAGTCGGATTCCGCCGCATTGAGATTAAGAATGCACGGCTACTGGTAAATGGTGTACCCACCTATATAAAAGGTGTCAACCGTCACGAACACAATGATACGTTGGGACATGTGCAGACCCGCGAAATCATAATGAATGATTTGCGACTGATTAAACAACTGAACATGAACGCTGTTCGTACCAGTCATTATCCAAATCATCCGTTATTCTATCAATTGTGTGACCAATATGGTATCTATGTAGTGGATGAAGCCAATATTGAAACTCATGGAATGGGTTCGGTTCCTTATTTCAAAGACACCATCCCGCATCCTGCTTATCGTCCCGAATGGTATGCAGCCCACGTCGACCGTATCACCCGAATGGTGGAAAGGGATAAAAATCATTCATGTATCATCGGATGGTCATTAGGAAACGAATGTGGTAATGGAATTGTGTTCCACGATGAATATAAGCGTTTGAAGAAATATGACCCCGGTCGTTTTGTACAGTTCGAGCAGGCCTGGGAAGATTGGAATACAGATATTGTCTGTCCGATGTACCCCAATATGTGGAAAATAACAGAATACGGGAAGTCCGGCAAACAGCGACCGTTTATCATGTGTGAGTATGCTCACGCCCAAGGAAACAGTAATGGCAATTTTAAAGATCTTTGGGATATTATTTATGACAGCCCTAACTTGCAAGGCGGTTTTATCTGGGATTTTATGGATCAGGGATTTAAGGTAAAGACCGAATCAAGAGACGGACGTACTTATTGGACGTATAATGGTAAGATGGGTAGCTATAAATGGCTGGAAGATAAGAAAGGGGAACTAAACACGGGAACTGACGGTTTGATTTCTGCCAATGGTATTCCCAAACCACAAGCGTATGAAGTGAAAAAAGTGTATCAGTACATTCAGTTTAGCGCAAAAGACTTGGGGAAAGGAATTATTTCCATTAAAAACCGTTATGACTTTACCAATCTGGATGAGTATGCTTTTATATGGGAAATATACAAAAACGGAGAAAAAATATCTACAGGGGATTTCAACGTTGATTTAATACCTCACGAAGAGAAAGAGATACGTTTATCTCTTCCTGTTATTCCGGAAGACGGGAATGAGTATTTCCTTAATCTCTATGCGCACACCCGGGTTGCTACCGATTTAGTACCTGCCGGTTATGAAGTAGCTAGAGAGCAGATGCAATTAAATAAAAGTAGTTTCTTCACATCGCTTCCGCCTTGTTCGGGAAAACTATCTTATGAAACAAAAGATAATATTTTGTCTTTTCAATCGGGGGGCGTTTCTGGTAAGATTGATTTGAAAAAGGGAATCTTATTTGATTATATGATAAATGGCGAGCAACCTATCAAGCAATATCCCGAACCAGCCTTTTGGCGTGCTCCGATTGATAATGATTTTGGAAATAAAATGCCCACTTTGGCAGGTGTTTGGCGGACAGCTCATGTCAACCGTTATGTGAAGAAAGTGACAATAGACGAACAGAATGAAAAAGGATTATCCATCAGGATTGATTGGATATTAAATGATATTCAGGTTCCTTATATGATGGAATATTTGATCTGTAATAATGGTGCTATTGTTGTGACAGGCAGTATCGACCTGACAGGAACGAAACTTCCCGAACTTCCCCGTTTTGGTATGCGTATGGAATTGCATCAACCTTATGAAAACTTGGTCTATTACGGTAGAGGGCCTTTTGAGAACTATATCGACCGTTATTCGAGTTCCTTCATCGGACGATATGAGGATAAGGTTGAAAATCAGTTCTATTGGTATACACGTCCGCAGGAAACAGGAAATAAAACAGATGTTCGTTGGCTGTCCTTATTGGATAGCGAAGGGCAAGGAGTGAGAATTACAGGCTTGCAACCTATCGCATTTTCCGCTTTGCATTTCTCACCGGAAGACCTTGATCCCGGCCTGACCCGTAAATTGCAGCATACTATCGACATTGTTCCGCAAAAGAATATCTTTCTGCACGTTGACTTGAAGCAACGTGGATTAGGCGGCGATAATAGTTGGGGAATGTATCCGCACAATGAATATCGCTTGCTTGACAAGAAATATACTTATAGCTATATGATTGAATTGGTAAAAAAGAATTCAGATTAAGGCTATTATTTGAATCAGTGGCAGATAAAATCTTCAATAGCATTGAGTAAATAAATTCTCCCCTTCGTATTTGTTTTCCATATATAACAAATACGAAGGGACTATTTTTTTGTATAAAGGAATGTGCTCTTTTGGAGATTTTTATGTATGTTTGTCACATGTTTAATATGAAAGGAAGCGGTTGTAAGTGAAGAACACGATTAAATATCTGATTCTTTTAATAATGTGTTTGGCTTGCGGTGTAAATCTGCAAGCCCAGAATTATACATTTCGTAATGTAGTCATGTCCGATGGACTGTCCGGGCTATTGGTGAACGCCATTTATAAAGACTCGGAAGGTTTTGTATGGCTAGGAACAGATAATTGTCTCGATCGTTTTGATGGTGTGAAAGTTCGACATTATGAATTTCGAGGCGTGGATTCCGGAAGGAAGAAACGGGTGAACTGCATCACGGAAACAGCCGACAATCAGCTTTGGGTAGGAAACGGTATCGGACTTTGGCGTCTGAATCGTGCAAACGGCCAGCTGGAGAGAATTGTTCCCGAAAAGATAGATTTTGCTGTAAATACCTTACTTCCGGATGGAGATATTCTCTATATCGGTACAGAGAAAGGATTGTTCATCCAAAAGGACGGGCAATTGCTCCAAGTATTGACCGACCGGAATATGCTGGCTGCCTGTAATCGAATTATGGATCTCTGTCTGAATGAAGATAAAAGTGCGTTATGGCTGGCTACAGTGCAAGGTTTGTTCTCTTATTCATTGAAAGATGGTAAGATTGATTCTTGGCATTTCCAGGAGAATGTTCCCGAGACCGATTACTTCCGTTGCCTGACTCGTATTGGAGAAACCCTTTATTTAGGTACAATGAGCCAGGGAGTAGTTCGTTTCGATATAAACAAAAAGAGCTTTTCGCATACGGTGTCTTTAGGCTGTGATGTCATTTCCGACATATCCAGTGATGGAAAGGAGACAATATACATTGCAACAGATGGTAATGGCGTTCATTTCCTTTCGCATAAAGCCCAACAAGTGACCCGTCGTTTTTGTCACGATGTAAGTGATAAAGAAGGTATTCGCAGTAATTCCATTTATTCACTATTGGTGGATGACAGAGGTGCTGTTTGGGTGGGGCACTTCCAGGCAGGTTTGGATTACTCACTTTATCAGAATGGTCTTTTCCGAACTTATGCTTATCCTCCTCTGTTTAACTCTGCCAATCTTTCCATTCGTTCTTTTGTCAACAGAGGACACGAAAAGGTCATCGGTTCACGTGACGGCTTGTATTATATAAATGAAGCTACCGGAGTCGTAAAGAGTTTTGTGAAACCTGTTTTGACTTCAGATTTGATATTGACAATCTGCTTTTATGAAGGCGAATATTATATCGGTACGTATGGCGGAGGTATGATGGTGTTGAATCCGGAGACATTATCTCTAAAATATTTTGCCCAGGGAGGAGATGGAGATGCAGAGCTGTTTCAGAAAGGACATATCTTTTGTGTGCGACCGGATGAGAAAGGAAATCTCTGGATAGGCACTTCACAGGGATTGTTCTGTTATAATAGACAGGCAAAGCAGATCAAACACTTTACCAGCGCCAATTCCCAATTGCCGGAAGGTAACGTTTATGAAGTTAGTTTTGACTCTACCGGCAAAGGATGGATTGCCACGGAAACCGGTATGTGTATATATGATCCTGCTTCTCAAAGTTTACGATCGAATGTGTTCCCTGAAGGATTTGTACATAGGGATAAGGTGCGCACCATTTACGAAGATACCGGACACGACCTTTATTTTATTCGTGAAAAGGGGAGTCTGTTTACCTCTACTTTAACGATGGATCGTTTTCGGAACCGTTCCGTCTTTTCCACGCTTCCGGACAATTCGCTGATGTCGATTGTGGAAGATAACCAGGGTTGGTTGTGGGTGGCTTGCAATGATGGATTGTTACGCATAAAGGAAGAAGGAGAAGAGTACGATGCCTTCACTTTCAATGATGGAGTACCGGGACCTACTTTTACGAATGGGGCTGCTTATAAAGATGAAAAAGGAATATTATGGTTCGGCAACACCAAAGGTTTGATTTATGTCGATCCGAAGCGGGTGGATGAAGTGCGTGGTAAAGTCCGTCCGATTGTGTTTACGGATATATTGGCTAATGGCATTTCTTTTACCAACCCGTCTTTAAAATATAATCAGAATAATCTGACTTTCTGTTTTACGGATTTTGCTTATGGGCTGCCTTCTGCCTTACTGTACGAATATCAGTTGGAAGGAGTGGATAAAGACTGGAAACTATTGGCTGCGCAGAATGAGGTTTCCTATTATGGATTATCTTCTGGAACTTATACGTTCCGTGTGCGCCTTCCGGGAAATGAACAGTCGGAAGCTGTTTACCAAGTAACGGTACGTCCTATGATACCTTGGTGGGGATGGGCACTTTCTGTTTTATTAGTTGTAGGCATTATTGCTTTTATACGATATTATGTGTGGAATCGTATGCGCCGCCTGCTTACTTCTCCTGCATCGGCAATCTCCGCGTCCATAGAGAAGACACAGCAGAAAGACCGAACGATAGAACAAGCGGAAGTGATTTCTGAAGAGTCTTCTATCGCTGCAACCGAAGAAAAGTATAAAACTAACAGGCTGACTGAAGAAGAATGTAAAGAGCTCCATAAGAAACTGGTTGCTTATGTGGAGAAAGAAAAGCCATATATTAATCCTGATTTAAAAATGGGCGACCTGGCTTCTGCTTTGGATACTTCTTCGCATTCATTATCGTATCTTTTGAATCAATATCTCAATCAGTCTTATTATGACTTTATAAACGAATACCGCGTCACTCAATTCAAGAAAATGGTGGTGGATAGTCAATATTCCCGCTATACATTAACTGCACTGGCAGAACTTTGCGGCTTCAGTTCTCGTGCTTCTTTCTTCCGTTCATTCAAAAAGAGTACGGGAGTCACTCCGAATGAATATATTCGTAGTATAGGTGGAACAGCCAAAGAAGAGTAACTTTTCGACTTATTATCACTGAAATCTATTTTATACTCATATCTCTTTCACCCTTCACACCGCCCTATTCATCGGGGTTATAGGGTGAAGGACCTCCCTTCACCAAGTGGATTTTCCTTTTACTAGTCTTTTTCTCGTAATCTATTAATAGATAAGTTCTTCTTCTCCCTATATAAACCTCTTTTGGTCCTATTGTAAAGTTGTTTTCTATAGGGAGTAATCTATAAACGCAAGCTTTGTTTTTATAAATGAAACTTGCGTTTATAAAAACAAAGCTTGCAATTATATAATTGAAGCTTTCATTTATAGTTTACCCTTAATCAAACGTAACTTTGCAATAAGTGCAAAGCAAGTTTATCTTTAATGAAACGGAACTTATCTATTAATGTTCGTACTTCATTAATAGCTTTGATGTGACAATGAAACGATCAAATGATAAAATTGAAGAGGGGAAGAGGATGGGAGCAAACGAGCGTAAGTGGAGCAAAGATACGTTGATTTGAGTGATTTGAGTCTCATTTTATAAAGTGATACTCTCTTTTTTGTAAACGTAATATGTTGATAATTAGAATTGTATGTTTAAATGAGTCTACCTAGATTCATTGAGATTGATCTGCTTTATTTTCTGGCTGTTATATCCAAAATCACCTCTATATTTGCATCGTGATCAAAACCGAAAAAGATAGTATTATGGAGACAACAGCTAACACTTCCGACAACATTATCACCCGTTCTTATGAAGAATATTATCAGGTGATTCTTACCTATATTACTTATCGTATCACTCATCGCTACGAAGCGGAGGATCTAACCCAGGATGTATTTGTACGTCTGCTGGACTACAAGCAAATGCTCCGTCCGGACACAGTGAAATATTTCTTGTTCACCATTGCCCGCAATATTGTAATCGACTATATCCGTCGTTATTATAAGAAACAGGAGATAGACAGCTACATCTATGATACTATGTCCGCTTCTACCAATGAAACCGAAGAAAAAATTATCGGTGATGATTTAATGACAATGGAACGGACCCGCTTGGCTGCTATGCCCGAACAACGTCGGTTAATTTATACATTGAACCGCTTCGAAAATAAAACGTCTCCGGAAATCGCAAATGAACTGAATCTAAGCTGCAGGACGGTGGAAAACCATCTGTTTCTGGGACGTCGTGAAATGCGCGAGTTTTTCCGGAATTGTATATAATCTTATTCATTAATAAATAACCCTTTGTGCTTATGGAAAAGGAGTCAGAATTTACAAAGAGGTATTTGTATGCCTCATCTTATTTTAGAGAACAAAAATTTAATACTATTTTTAAACCTCAAATTTAATTTTATGAAACGAAGAGGATTAATATTTAATTCGCGACCTAACAAAACAGCGGTGTTTGCGTTAGGATTAATGCTGGGACTTTGTCCTGTTTCAAAGGCGTGGGCCGATACAAACATGAAAGATAGTCAAGTAGTGGCACAGGCTCAAAAGAAAGTGAAAGGTCAAGTCGTTGATGCAACAGGCGAACCATTGATTGGTGTGAATATTACTGTAATAGGAGGAACAGAAGGAACTATTACGGATATCGACGGAAATTATACGATTGGTGTACCTGCTGGAGCTAAGTTGAAATTCAGCTATATTGGTTATAAGGATCAAATTATAGATGTGGCTGCACAAACTGTGATAAATGTAAAATTGCAGGAAGATAGCGAAGTGTTGGACGAAGTTGTGGTAGTGGGATACGGTTCACAAAAGAAGGAGACATTGACTGGTGCTGTAACAGTGGTATCTGATAAAATGTTGAAGAATAAAGGAACGATGTCAAGTCCGTTACAGGCAATGCAAGGTCAGGTTCCGGGTGTTACGATCACTCGCAATTCGGCAGCTCCGGGAGATGAGAGTTGGGGCTTGAAATTGCGTGGTTCTGTTTCTGCAAATAATGCCGAGCCATTGATCGTTATTGACGGAGTTGCTTATGATGGTGTAAATGCACTGCGTAATATCAACCCTTCTGATATTCAGTCTATCAATTTTCTGAAAGATGCATCGGCTGCTATTTATGGTTCCCGGGCTGCAGGTGGTGTGGTATTGGTAACCACTAAGCAGGCAAAGGAAGGAAAAGCGAGAATAGAATATAGCGGTTCATACACTTACAAGATGGTGGGATTGCAGCCGGAGCTGATGACTATGAACGAGTGGGCGAATGCAGTGTTACAGACTTGTCAGAACGATGGTCAGCCGGATTCTTACTCATGGGTGAAATATGCGAAAATGGCATTGGCTAATGAAGGTAAATACATTGATTTGGATCACAGTGCAAATCCTTTCGCTCCCAGCTATTCAGATGTAATGGATTTCGTGTTCATGGATACCAACTGGCAAGACGTGTTGTTCGGCAATTCTTATTCTACGCAACATGACTTAGCTGTTTCCGGAGGTACAGAAAAGAATTTATATCGCTTGTCCGTAGGGTATATGTATGATGACAGTAACTTGAAGTGGGGAAATAATAACAATCAGCGTTTCAATCTTCGTTTGACTAATAAACTGAAAGTCTTTGATAACTTTTCTATTGAATCTGTGATAGCCTATAACCGTCAGGATCAGGTGGCTCCTTCACAACTGAATAGAACATTGACTTCCAGTTATCCGCAACCGGGACTTCCGGCTTCTACGATTGATGGAAAACCTTATTCGTGGGGAACTTGGTTGTCACCGATTTGGTTTGCCGAACTGGGTGGAGATAATAAACTGAAAGTATCTGAAATTAATATCAGTGAGAAATTCACTTACAATATTAATAAACATCTGGATGTAGTAGCAAATCTCGGTTATAACTCCGGAGTAGCTTCACGTGATATAAAGAAGATGGCTATTACTTCTTATAATTATGCGGGAACCAAGATAAACACTAAGGCTGACGGTTACAAACAGGAAGAGTCGTCTTACGAGAAAACAAGTTCGCGTACAGACTTCTATTCTATGGCAGGTTATGTTGATTATCATAATACATTTGCGCAGCATCATAATGTAAGTGCAATGGTTGGTGCTCAATATGAATTGAAAGAATACGATTATTTTGGTGTATCGGTGAAAGATATACAGAACTCGTTGGAAACTGTAAATGGGGCAGGTTTGGTAAATCTGACAGATAAACATGGTACAAAGTGGCATGAGGCTGTGATGTCCTACTATTCTCGTTTAAACTATAATTATAAGTCAAAATACTTATTGGAAGTAAATATGCGTTATGATGGTTCTTCCAAGTTTAAACCGGAAAATCGCTGGGACTTCTTTTATGGAATATCCGGTGGATGGCGTATTACGGAAGAGGCGTTTATGAAGAACATCAAATGGTTGAACGATTTGAAAATCCGTCTTTCTTATGGTGAAGTTGGTAACCAGAGTGGTATTGATCGATATGATGGTACACAATTCTATAAATTTGAATCTCAAAGCGGAGCTTATATCGGTCCTAACAAAGGCACTATCATAGATACGAATGGTAAAATCGCTTCTCTGGGACGTGAATGGGAACGCATTAAGAACTATAATTTAGGATTGGATTTTTCCTTGTTCAATTCCCGTCTGACAGGTACTGCCGAAGTATACATGAAACGTAATGATAATATGTTGATTAATGTTTCTTATCCGGGAGTTCTGGGTGATAACGCAGGTATGTCAAACAATGGAAAATTCAGATCACATGGATGGGAAGTCATGGTAAACTGGTCTGATAAGATTGGAAAAGACTTCACTTATCATGTAGGAGGTACTTATTCTTTTAATACGAATAAACTGACGGATATTGGTGCAGTTTCAGTTCTGAAATCCGGTTTTGTTGATAAACAGCAAGGTTATCCGTTGAATAGTATTTTTGGTTTGCGTTATGCCGGCAAAGCACAGACAGAAGAAGAACGTCAAAAATATCTATATCGCTTCCTGACTGGTAATACTATCGGATTGACAGAACAAAACTTCCGTTTGGGAGATAATATGTATGCTGACGTAAATAATGACGGCAAACTGGATCAGAATGATATTGTTTATTTAGGTACAGATGATCCGAAAATCTCTTTCTCTTTTAATGTAGGAGCAGAATGGAAGGGATTTGATTTATCATTGGTTTTCCAGGGTGCTGCTCAACGTACAATCTTCCGTACGGGAGATAATAACGGTAATGAGATTTGGCGTATACCGATGAAAGCATTATATCTGAACACTTCGAATCAATCGGTAGGTAACACGTGGAGTCCGGAGAACCGGGGTGCTTATTATCCGACATATAGTAATAAGAATGAAATCAATGACTACAACTATCAGGCTTCTTCCTGGTCAGTGGAAGATGGTTCTTACATTCGTCTGAAAAATGTGACATTGGGATACAATGTACCTTCTGCCTTTTTAGCTAAAACGAAAGCAATTAGTTCTTGTCGTGTATATGTAGCAGGTGCTGATCTTTGGGAATATTCTAAAATTAACGACGGATGGGATCCGGAGGCTAGCCGTAAGGTATCAGCAGCAGGACGTTTCCCCTTTGTCCGTACAGTGACTTTCGGATTAAATCTAACTTTTTAATGTATGAAGAATATGAAACTATATAAGAAAGCTTTTTTAATTTTATCGCTTGGTCTGACACTGAATTCGTGTCTGGATCTTGATCCGCAGGACCAACTGGCAGATGGCAACTTATGGGGGGCAGCAGATGATTTTAAATATTTTGCAACTAATTTCTATGGTTGGACCCGTGATTTCAAGTCTGTTATTTCTGATGGTGCACATTCTGACTGGCGTTCGGACTTGATGACTTCCAGTTCTGTAAATATGTACAGCAATGGTAGTAATCCGATTCCTACTTCAGACGGTAACTATACCAGCAATTATGCCCATATCCGCCGTTGCAATTTGTTGCTGCAAAAAGCGGCGTCTTTTTCCGGTAACGGTGATATTAGTCGCTATGTAGCAGAAGCGAAGTTCTTCCGTGCTTATTCTTATTTTGATTTGGTGCAGTTGTTCGGAGATGTGATTCTCACCAAAGAACCGTTGGATATTACTTCACCCGAGTTACGCATGAGTCGCAATGACCGTAGCGAAGTGATTGACTTCGTGATTCAGGATTTGAAGGATGCGGCTGAAGTATTGCCGGAAACAATTACGACAGACGATGAAGGGCGTATCTCAAAATGGGGAGCTTATGCATTCCTTTCACGTGTCGCTTTATATGAAGGCACATGGCAACAAAACCGCAATAATGAAGAACGTGGCAAAGCATTGTTGAGTATTGCAGCGGATGCGGCAAAAAAAGTTATCGACAGTAAGCAATTCGAACTATTCAAACCGGCAGCATTGGGAGAGATGGCTTATAAATACCTGTTCATTTTAGAGAATGTACAGTCTAATCCTGCGAATCTGACTAAGAGTGCCAATAAAGAATATATATTCTATCGTCGTCATGATGAAACGATTGCTCCGATTGGGACTAATATCACACATGGTTGTGTAGCGAACGTGCAATATATTAACCGTAAATTTGTGAATATGTATCTTTGTAGCAATGGGCTACCTATTGACCATGCCAAGAGTGCTGACCTCTTTAAAGGTTATGAAGGTCTGACTACGGAATTTGAAAATCGTGATAATCGCATGAAGAACTGTCTTCTGGCTCATGGCACTAAATATTGGGATAACGACAAACCGCGTATTGACTGGAAAGGTATGGATGGGGAAGATGCGACCAATGCCATTACATGTAATGTATTCCAAGGTTCCGGTTATCAAAACCAAAAATGGGGTACGGAACGTAAGGTGGCCGATACATTTGAAGGTTACGACTTTCCGATTATTCGTTATGCAGAAGTTTTATTGAATTATGCAGAAGCTATGTATGAATTGGGAACCACCGGCAAAGCTTTGGATGATGCTTTGAATATCTCGTTGAATTTGGTTCGTCTCCGTGTAAACCCGGATATGCCTAAACTGACTACGTCTTTTGCTTCAGAAAACAGTTTGAATATGCGAGAGGAAATCCGTCGTGAACGTACCATCGAATTGTACAATGAAGGTTTCCGAGTTGATGATTTAAAGCGTTGGAATACTGCTATTGTAGAGATGCCTAAACCTATTCTAGGAGTGAAATGGACAGGAACTGATTTTGCGACTTCATGGGCTGGCGCTTCTAATATGGCAAAAGATTCTGATGGCTGTTTGATCTTGGAAAATAGTCGGCGCTGGGGTGGTAAAAATGACCTGTATCCGCTTCCGGTAGATCAGTGTCAGTTGAATCCGAATTTGGGACAGAATCCGGGATGGCAATAATCAAGTCTGAATAACTTAAAGAATAAGAATCATGAAAAGAGATTATATAAAATATTTTGTTGGACTGGCGGCTTGTTCGTTTTTAGGTCTGACTTCATGTGATGATGATAAGGATTTAGGAGGAAAGATGGACGAAATGATTACAGTGTCCACCATTACTCTTAACGAAACTCAATATGATGCAGGGAATAAAACAATTTGTCTGCTGAAGAACAAAGAACTGCAACTCTCTTGGAGTATTGCACCTGAAAATGCAACCGATGCTAATGTGCAATGGACTTCGTCGGATGAATCTATTGTTGCTGTTACACGGGAAGGTAAGGTCGTGACTAAGGATAAAGCAGGAAAAGCTATTATTACATTAACGCCGGAAATCGGTTTCGGTCCGGAAGCTACGATCGTAACCAGAACTGTTGAAGTTATGGACGAATATACCTATATGTCAGCCATCAATATAACTAATGTTCCGGCAGAAGAGATTGCGGCAGGCGATGAATATCAATTAACTGTTTCTTCAGAACCGGCAACTACTACGTTCAAGCGTTATAAATGGACAAGTAGTAACCCGGAAGTAGCTACGGTGGATGAAAAGACAGGTTTGGTGACCGGAATCAGCAAAGGGGATGCGACTATTATAGTGACGGCTGATGATTTCAGTTCGAATCCGGTGTCTGCAAGTTGCGAGATAGGGGTTAAGATAGTAACTCCAATTACCGGAATGACGTTTACTGAAGATGCGGAACTTAATCAATTGGGATATGGACAGGAATATCAGATTAAGTACACATTGGAACCGGTAGATGCTACTGCTTCGCTGCTGACTTGGACGAGTGATAATCCGGAGGTGATTAGTGTGGATAAGACTGGTAAATTGAGTATTAAAACAATGACCAATGGCTCTGCGACGATTACGGCTTCTTATGGACCTGTGGTACAGTCAAAGACGGTGACTGTTGCTGAAGGGCGTTTCTGCTATTCATTTGGTAATAGTGTAGGACCTTGGACTTTGGAGAATGGTGCTACTGCCACTTCGGACGGTGAAAAGACGGTGGTACAAATGGGATTCGATAAGGGTAAGTATCGTGGGGATTTAGTTCTGGTAAAGAATAATAGTGGGAAGACAGTAATAATAACTCCGGCTACATATAGGTATGTTGCTCTGAAAATAAAACCGCTATCTGTTCTTCAATCGGGCAATAATAGCGCAGGGTGTGTTAAATTTGAGATATATGACAATCCTTTAACTATTGGTTATAACTATCTTGGCGGTAAGGGTAGTGCTAATAATTCATTTTCGATATTGAATAGGACACAAGTATCTACAACAGAGCCGAATATTCTTTATTTTGATTTGATGTCAAATTTTGATAATAAAAATCCGGAAGTCAGAACTAAGTTTGATTTGGTGCAATTAAAATTTGTAATAGCTGACTATTTAGCTCCTGCTGTATCCTATGATTTATATTGGGTACGTACGTTTAAAACTTTGGAAGATTTGCAAGCTTTTGTAGATAGTGAAAACAATACTAACGAATAACTACCATGAATAAGAT
>OHAX01001023.1_pt1 | contig 13232 bp, 9 predicted proteins | sample 1577261 | NCBI WGS metagenome assembly OHAX01 (sample SAMEA3541483, study PRJEB24748) | human gut metagenome | biome: human gut; feature: human-associated habitat; material: faeces | place: China | collected 2012 | reverse complement strand
AGAAAAAGATTAAACCCTTATAACACTAGTAAATATCTAGTGTTATAAGGGTTTTTACACACACTTTTTGTCCTATAAGCCCTATAGTACTTAGTATTCTATCTATATAGTGAAGCTCGTAATGTAGTTGGTGAGGATTAGCTATTGGCCATCATTAATATGACGTGTTGCCAAGTACTGTTGAATTCTACGTTCTTTTCGGGCTTTCAAATATTTTTGAGCCAGTACATTTGGAATTGCTACACCAACCGCAATACTTACAATCGTGAGGACGCCTGTTACACCGTTTTGGACCATATGAAGTAAGCCAGATTCTGATAGTGTGTTGATATGAAGCATATCAAAGAGGAATCTGTAATATAAAATGCCAGGCATTAAGGCTATAGCAGATGGGACGATGATGATTGTGCTAGATGTTTTAAGCCACGTAGAAACTTTTACATAGATTACGCTCATTACAGCGGCGCCTACAAAGGTAGCACCTGGAATGGAGAAGCCAAATTCAACAGCTAATAAATTGCGGATAAATACGCATAAGACACCGCCAATACCAATGGATACTAGTAATCGCACAGGGGCGTTAAAGAGTACTGCAAAGGACGCGGCCGCTGTAAACGCCCCTATAATTTGCTCAATCGATAATACATGAGGCTTAATATCTACAAAGCTAAAGGCTGGCATAGGATTAAAGTATAATGCCATGGCCATGCCTAAGGTCATGCTACCAACGATAAGGATCGTTCTAATAGCTCTTGTAATTCCCGATAAAATATGGTTGTTGATGGTATCGATAACGGAGTTTATAAGCGGTACACCAGGTATCATAAATAAGGTACAACAAACAAGAACGTAAACTAGGGAATCTTGCTCTATATGTGAGTAGAATCCGTAAGCTGAAACCATGGCTGCAAAGCCACCAATTGTAATGCCTACATATTCATTGCAACCAAATCGCACCGATAAGGTACGACCAAAATAACCGATTAATGAACAAATAATGGTTACCATAAAAGCAATTATATCGCCACTATATAAGAAGGCTAGACCTGCAGAACCTAGAGCACAGGCGATGCCCTTAACCCAATCGGGATATACCGGTATAGTTGAGTCTAATTTAGCAATTAGTTTCTCATACGTTGTAAGTGAATAATGTCGCTCAAATGCTCTCCATGTAGGCTTGGATACGGCGTTAATCATCGCCATATTAGGTACATGAACTGGCATCTTTTCGAATACTGTAATATTATGCTCATTGTGATGTAAGTTGATCATGAGCGTTGTATAAGATATATGTATTTTTAAATAATCATGAGGAATGCCCATAAAGGTGGCTGATTTTAGTATTTCCTCGGTAATGCGGTTTGTATCGGCACCACACTCCATGAGTAGCTTCCCTACATTTAGTAGGACATCAAGTTTCCTATGAATATGTATAAACGGATTTTCTAAAACCGTATTTTTTTCCTCTAATGTAAACTGTTGCATGTATCTCCCCAGATATTAATAAACAGCCTTATTGTTATCTCTTATATAATGTATAACTTAATACTATTAGTATTATACCATTAATTATTATAAATAATCCTTGCATTTTATAGGGGACACTTGTACAATCGAATTGTAAACCTAGGTTGACAAAGAAAGGGGCTCTAAACTATGCGTGATGAAGTGCTAGAATTCTTGAGACAAAACCAAGGTAGTTTCGTATCGGGACAAGATATGTCCGAAGCATGCCATGTTTCGCGCACAGCTATTTGGAAACATATCAAGGCGTTACGTCAAAAAGGCTACAAAATAGAATCTTATACCAAGAGGGGGTATCGATTATTGGAGGAACCTGATTTGTTAAGTCCATTGGCCATGAAGCAAATCTTAAAGACCGATGTGTTTGGCAAACGATATGTTTATATGGATGTTACAGAGTCTACAAACCTAGAGGCTCGTCGATTAGCTCAACAAGGTGCTGAAGAAGGTACTGTTGTCGTTACAGAAGAGCAAGCAGCTGGTCGTGGTCGCTTATCTCGTGGCTGGTATTCTCCATTTGGTAAAGGTCTATGGTTTAGTCTTATCTTGTGCCCTGATTTTGCGCCTGTAGAAGCACCAAAGTGTACTTTGATGGCCGCAGTGGCATTAACAAAGGCATTCCATAAAATGGGGCTCACTGATGCGGGTATTAAGTGGCCTAATGATATTTTAGTGAATGGCCGTAAATTGGTAGGTATCTTAACAGAAATGTCCGGCTCTATGGAGGAAATCTCTCATATTGTGATGGGTATTGGTGTAAATGTTAAAACCAAACAAGAAGAACTACCAGAAGAATTAAAATTAATTGCTACATCCCTCGCGATGGAAGGGATCGATATTGAGCGGACGGAAGCATTTAGAATTATATTAGAAGCCTTAGAGCATCAATATTATGATGTTCTTGATAGCGGCTTTGAGGAAACCCTTAATGAATGGCGTCAATTATCGGTGACTCTCGGTGAAGAAATTGAGGTTCGTGCTCCTGGTAATACCTATGAAGGGGTAGCCACCGATATTGATGAAGATGGTAATTTATTAGTAAGAATCCCAGATGGGACTGTTAAACGTGTTATGGCAGGGGACGTATCAATTCGTCCGCGTAAATAGGAGGCATTCATGTTATTAGTGATTGATGTGGGGAACACCAATATTGTTCTCGGTGTATACGACAAGACTGAGCTTGTGGGGCACTGGCGTATTTCCACAGATCGGGTTCGGACCACTGATGAATATGGCATGTTGATGATGAACTTGTTCTTCCACGACCGGAAAGTGGATGTGAAAGATATTAAAGATATTATCATTTCCTCAGTTGTGCCACCATTGATGCCTACCTTAGAACGGGTATGCTTACGGTATTTTAATGTGAATCCTCTCATTGTTGGACCTGGTACTAAAACAGGTATTGCTATTAAGTATGATAATCCCCGTGAGGTCGGTGCGGACCGCATCGTAAATGCTGTAGCAGCTCATGAAAAATACAAGGGTGACTTGATTATTATCGACTTTGGTACGGCAACTACTTATTGTGCAGTACAAGGTAATGGCGATTATATGGGCGGTGTTATTAGTCCAGGTGTAACAATTTCTGCGGAGGCTCTATTCCAACGGGCTGCTAAATTGCCACGTATTGAAGTAAGAGATCCAGGACAAGTCATTTGCCGGAATACCGTATCTTCTATGCAATCCGGTATGTTCTACGGCTACGTAGGCCAAGTAGAGGGTCTCGTAACGCGCATGAAAGCAGAAATGGGCGACCACGTAACTGTAGTGGCTACAGGTGGTTTGGCACAGCTTATCAGCAGTGCTACAGACTGCATTGACCATGTAGAGCCTATGCTTACACTAGAAGGTTTACGCCTTATTTACGAAAGAAATAAATAATGCTACTATAATATAGTTACGTATATGTAACGAAGTAGTGTACATTCGGGTACAGCTTATGCTGTACCCTTTTTGTTAGGGGATATAGAATTATATGAATCATAAACAGTGGCAAATAGGGTCCGTCAAAATTGATGGTCAAGCCATATTAGCGCCTATGGCAGGGGTAAGCGATATTGCCTATCGCTTACTTGCTAAAGAGCATGGCGCCGCCTTGGTTTGCACCGAAATGGTTAGCGCCATGGGCATTAAATATAAAAATGAGCGCACTCATGAATTGTTGCGTATTGAAGAGGTAGAACGGCCTGTATCTATGCAAATCTTTGGTTCCAATCCAGAAGCAATTGCGTTAGGCGCAAAGGTAGTAGCTGATGCAGGTGCCGATATTGTAGATATTAATATGGGCTGTCCTGTGAAAAAGGTAGTAACCTCTGGTGATGGTTCTGCGCTTATGAAAAATCCAGATTTAGCAGCTCGTGTAGCAGAGGCTGCGGTTAAGGCCGTCGATGTGCCTGTAACCGTAAAAATGCGAATCGGTTGGGATAGTGATTCCATCAATGTTGTGGACTTTGCTAAGCGTATCGAATCTACAGGTGTGGCGGCTATTGCAGTACATGGCCGTACTAAGGAGCAAATGTACAGTGGGCATGCTGATTGGTCTTATATTAAGGCTGTAAAAGAGGCTGTGTCTGTACCGGTTATTGGTAATGGCGATATAGTAGAGCCTGAAGATGCAAAGCGTATGCTTGATGAAACGGGTTGTGATGCGGTAATGGTAGGCCGTGGTGCTCAGGGGAATCCTTGGATCTTTGGTCGTATTCACCATTATTTGGCGACTGGTGAAATATTACCGGCGCCTACAGATATTGAACGTCTCGATATGCTATTAAAACATTTTGATTTGTTATGCCAATATAAGGGTGAAAGTATGGCCGTTAAGGAAATACGAACTCATGCAGGGTGGTATATGAAGGGACTTCCTGAATCTGCCTATTGGCGCAATCGTGTGAATACAATTCATACTGTAACAAGCTTTCACGATGAGCTAGACTCATACCGTAAAATACTGGCTGCAATGTAGTGAGATTGACAAATGAATAGTATTTTTATATAATGGTTGAGATAATTTAGAAACAAAAGACAAGGTGTCATCTTACTATGGCACTTTTTCTTATTATTTATATGTAGAAAGAGTGGGGTACCCATGGCAGACGTAAAAGAAACATTACTTACCGCCGACGGTTTAAAGAAATTAGAAGAAGAATTAGCGTACTATAAATCTGTACGTCGTATTGAAGTATCTGAACGTATTAAGACAGCTATTGAATATGGCGATATCAGTGAAAACTCTGAATATGATGATGCAAAAAATGAACAAGCTTTCATCGAAGGTCATATTGTAGAGTTAGAAAATAAAATTAACACGGCGAAAATCATTGACGAGTCCGTAAAGGGCGATGTTGTATCTGTAGGTAGTAAAGTTGTTGTACTTGATACGATGTACAATGATGAATTGGAATATGTTATCGTTGGTTCCTCTGAAGCGGATCCATTTAACAATCGTATCTCTAACGAATCTCCTGTAGGTAAAGCTATTTTGGGCAAACGCAAAGGTGATGAAGTAGAGGTTTCCACACCAGATGGTCCTGTAACATTCAAAGTGTTAGCAATCCAATAATTTACATTTACTGACGAAGAGGCGATAACATGAGTGAAGAAATTAAAAATGTACAAGAAGAGCTGAATGAGCAAATGCAAATTCGCCGCGACAAATTGGCTGAATACGAAGCAGATGGCATCTATCCATTTGGTCAACGTTTTGTTGTAAAAGATAATGCAAAAGAAATTAAAGATGAGTTCTTCTTGAAATATGATGGTCAACCTGTAGTTATTGCAGGGCGCTTGATGACAATCCGTTCCCATGGTAAAACAGCATTTGCCAATGTTCGTGATAAATCTGGGGATATTCAAGTATATTTCCGTAAAGATGTATTGGGCGAAGAGGCTTATAAATACGTAAAAATGCTTGATATCGGTGATATCATCGGTGTAGAAGGTCATGTATTTAAAACTCATACAGGTGAAGTTACAATTAAAGTTAACAAATTAACTTTGTTATCTAAATCTTTACGTCCATTGCCAGAAAAATGGCATGGTTTAAAGGATACAGAACTTCGTTACCGTCAACGTTATGTTGATTTGATTGTAAATCCTGAAGTGCGTGATACATTTGTAAAACGCTCTCAAATCGTTGCTAAAATTCGCGAATACATGATGCGTGATGGTTTCATGGAAGTAGAAACACCAATGATGCATGCTATCCCTGGTGGTGCGGCAGCTCGTCCATTCATCACTCACCACAATGCGCTTGATATCGATATTTACATGCGTATTGCACCAGAATTGTACCTCAAACGCTTGATTGTTGGTGGTATGGACCGCGTATTCGAAATGAACCGTTGTTTCCGTAACGAAGGTATCGATAATCGTCATAATCCAGAATTCACTACTATCGAATCTTACCAAGCTTATGGCGATGTTGAGGATGCTATTCGCTTAACAGAAAACCTTGTGTCCTACTGTGCTCAAGAGGTTCTAGGCACACAAGAAATCACATACCAAGGTACTGAAATCAATTTGACTCCACCTTGGAACCGTATCACAATGGCAGAAGGTGTAAAAAAATACACTGGTGAAGACTTTAATGCAGTAACTACTGTTGAAGAAGCTCGCGCTATTGCAGATCGTTTGAATGTAGAATACACAGATAACGATGGTATTGGTAAAATCTTAAATGCTTGCTTCGAAGATTATGTAGAAGAAAACTTGATTCAACCAACTATCGTATATGGTCATCCAAAAGAAATTTCTCCACTTGCAAAAGCAAGTCGTGAAAACCCATTGGCTACAGAACGTTTTGAAGCGTTCATTTATGGTCGTGAATTGGCAAACGGCTTCTCCGAGTTAAATGACCCAATCGATCAAAAACAACGTTTCTTGGATCAATTAAAAGAACGCGAAGCTGGCGATGATGAAGCTCACCGTATGGATGAAGACTTCGTTACAGCTCTTGAATACGGTTTACCTCCAACAGCAGGTTTAGGTGTTGGTATTGACCGTCTCGTTATGTTCTTAACAGACTCTGCATCCATCCGCGATGTATTGTTGTTCCCATTGATGAAACCAGAAGCTCCTAAGCATATTGAAGCTGAAGAAGAAGCAGCTGAATAATCTAACATATAAAGGCTCCCTATTCTTTGAGTAGGGAGCTTTTTTACATGACTATAATGTACTACGTTAAATACTATAAGCATATAAAGTATTGACATGAAGAGAGGAGGCTATGGTGAAACATTTAAAAATTGCTTTTACCGATAGTGTAAAACCTTGGATTAGTTCCATCGAGGACCGTACATGTATACCTATTAATGAAACGGATTTTACCAACATAGGTGCCGTTGTGGTGAGCGCCTCTGAAATGGATGTACTCGATAATGAGCAAATCCGTTCGTTTGGTATACCCGTTATTGTAATGGTAGTAGATCCATCCCATACTATATCTTTTGATATGGAGCGAATTGGGGCGGTAATAGATGTTACATCTAATAGCATAAATGACTATAAAGGGACGATAGAGCAGATTGTAGCAAGCTATGAAGTTTTGATTTTGCCCCCTTTCTTTAAGGCTTTATCTGATTATGTAGGAGATAACAATGCTCAATTTGACTGCCCAGGACATCAAGGGGGACAGTTTTTTGCTAAGCATCCTACGGGACGTGCCTTTTTTGATTTCTTTGGAGATCATATTTTCCGTGCAGACCTTTGTAATGCTGATGTAAAGCTTGGTGATCTTTTAATCCACGAAGGTTATGCTCATGATGCGCAGGCTCATGCAGCTGCAGTGTATAATGCGGATAAAACATATTTTGTATTAAACGGCACATCTTCTGCCAACAAAGTAGTACTCAATGCTCTTTTAACACCAGGAGATATTATTTTATATGATCGCAATAATCATAAATCTATTTGCCATGGTGGTCTCGTTATGTCCGGTGCAACACCAATATATTTAGAGACCGCACGGAATCCTTTTGGTTCCATTGGCGGTATTCTAGAAAATTGTTTTGATGAAAGCTATATTCGAAATTTAATCGGTGAGAAGGATCCTAATAAAGCTAAAGCAGACCGTCCAATTCGGCTAGCCGTTATTCAATTAGGTACCTATGATGGTACGATTTATAATGCGCGCCAAGTAGTTGATAAGATAGGTCACTTGTGCGACTATATTTTCTTTGATTCTGCCTGGGTTGGGTATGAACAGTTTATTCCTATGATGAAAGATTGTAGCCCTCTATTATTGGAATTAGGCCCTAATGATCCTGGAATTTTAGTGACTCAATCTGTGCATAAACAACAAGCGGGTTTCTCTCAAACATCTCAAATCCATAAGAAAGATAAACATATCAAAGGACAAGACCGTTATGTAGATCATAAGCGTTTTAATAACTCCTTTATGATGCATGCTTCCACATCACCTTTTTATCCACTCTTTGCATCTCTTGATGTAAATGCCAAAATACATGAAGGTGAATTGGGGAAACAATTGTGGCGTGAATGTATTGAAGTAGGGATTGATGCTCGTAAATCGGTATTAAGACGCTGCAAATATCTTAGACCTTTGGTACCACCTGTAGTACATGGTAAGAAGTGGGAAGAAGGTAATACACAAGAGATGGCTAATGATGTGAGCTATTTTGCCTTTGAACCTAATGCAAAATGGCATTCCTTTAAAGGCTATGGTGAAGGGCAATACTTTATCGATCCTTGTAAATTCCAGTTGATTACGCCTGGTATTAATGTTGAAACAGGAGAGTACGAAGACTTTGGTATTCATGCCAATATATTGGCCAATTACTTACGGGAAAATAGAATTATTCCAGAAAAGTGTGATCTCAATACGATTCTATTCCTTATGACTCCTGCAGAATCTAAAGGAAAAATGGATGCATTGGTGGATCAGTTAGTGCGTTTTGAAGACCTTATAGACCGCAATGCCACTATGGAAGAGGTGCTACCGTCGATTTACTATAGCCATATAGATAAATATAAAGGCTATCATATTCGCCAACTGTGTCAAGAAATGCATGATTTTTATAAAGATAGAAACGTGAGTACTCTACAACAACGCTTATTCTCCAAGGAGTACTTCCCAGAATATGTAATGAATCCACAAGAGGCAAACTTTGAGTTTCAACGCAATAAGGGCGAGCTTGTACCTTTAGACGAGGCGGAAGGGCGCATTGCCCTTGAAGGGGCTTTGCCGTACCCACCAGGCGTATTATGCGTACAGCCTGGAGAACGATGGTCTCGAACCGCTTGTGATTACTTCCTTGCTTTAGAAGAAGGAATTAATCAATTGCCTGGATTTGCTCCAGAAATACAAGGCGTATACCTTATTGAACAACCTGATTGCTCTAAAAAAGCCTATGGTTATGTATTAAAAAAAGAATATGAAATGTAAATTTATACATCGGAATAATGTAATAGAGAATCTATAAATATCATGTACTAGTATATAGACATATAATATTATCTGCTAATATATGAAAATAACGAAATTATTAGATATAAAATCTATAGAAAATAATTTTTAGGGGGACTAAATTTTCTTGGAATATTTCATTAATAGTTATTGACAGTGTATAAAAATAACTTTATACTAAGTGCATAGATTCCATTATTAGCATAATAAATATGAGAAAAATTCATAAAAATGAAAATTTCTTATTTAGTCTTATCAATACTATATAGCAGATAAGGATTAATTATAGAGAAATATTGCTAATCTTGTATAACCTTGACGGGATGGGTCAAGGCTTTCTAGCGTAAACCGAAATTTACGACTACAAGAGCTTCTTCATGATGCTCTTGTAGTCGTTTTTTATTTATCTATTTTATTTCTTTTTCTAAAAGTTTGGAGGAATATGAGATGAGTTCAATGGAGTACGAAAGAACAAATGAAGCAAATGGTTTTCTTGATCGCTTTTTCAAGTTAACCCAACATGGCACATCAGTGAAAACTGAGTTTTTTGCAGGTATTACGATGTTTATTGCGTCAGTATATATTCTGGCAGTAATACCAAACTTATTATCTGTATCAGGCATGCCGCATGCTAGTGCAGTGGCAGCGGTTGTGTTAACAACAGCTTTTGCGACCATGCTTATCGGTTTAGTGGCTAATGTTCCTGTTATCGTAGCACCAGGACTTGGTCTCAGTGCGTTCTTCTCGTACACTATTTGTGGTGCCATGGGTCTTAGTTGGCAAACTGCATTAGGTGCCGTTTTTATTTCCGGTACAGTATTTGTTATTTTAACGGTTACTAAAGTTCTTAACAAAATTGTAGATGGTATTCCACAAGTACTGAAAACATCTATTGGTGTAGGTATTGGTTTATTCGTTGCTTTCATCGGTTTTAAAAATGCTCATATTATCGTACCTAATAATGCAACCTTTGTAACCCTAGGTAATATGCAAGATCCAGCGGTATTATTGACTTTATTAGGCTTATTTATTACTAGTATTTTGCTTGCAAAACAAGTTAAAGGCGGCTTGCTAATCGGCATGGCTTTCACTACAATTGCAGCAATGGCTTTAGGCTTAACTAAGATGCCTGCTACAAGTGCAGATATCTTTAACTTGGTGCCACCAGTTCCAGTTGATACATTTGCGCAACTAGATATAATGGGCGCTATTAAATATGGTATTTTCTCTATCATTTTCTCCATCACTATTGTAGATATGTTTGATAATATCGGTACATTGATAGGTGTAACGAGAAAAGCAAATTTGGTCGATGAAAATGGTAAGTTTCAAGGTTTAGACAAAGCTTTGCTATGTACTTCTATTGGTGCTGCAGCAGGTGCCGTTGTAGGTACTTCTACAGTTACTTCTTACATTGAAAGTGCGGCAGCCGTTGCCGACGGTGGTCGTACAGGTCTTACAGCAGTTGTAACAGGTCTTTTATACTTGGTAGCCTTGTTCTTTGCACCATTGTTCTTATTAGTGCCACCACAAGCGACAGCGCCGGTACTTATCACAATTGGCGTATTTATGATGAGTGAGGTAACACATATTGACTTCACTGACTTTACAGAAGCATTGCCAGCATTCTTAACAATTCTTCTTATGCCTTTAACATTCAGTATTGCTCAAGGTTTATCTTTTGGTTTTATCTCTTATACATTGATTAAATTGACTACAGGTCGTCGTCATGAAATTCATCCTATTATGTATATCATGACATTGGCATTTATTATTCACTTTGCCATCTAAAATGCTTATACTATGAATCATATAGCATTGTATATTGATTGAAAATTAATCTAGCATGTGGTATAGAGCGACTCATCTATAATCATGAACATGCGAGGAGGTTATATGAATTCAACAATCATTTTAAAAGGAAATATTTTATATACACCACGTCCATCAGAGTTTGTAGCTATTCAACAAGGTTATGTTATTGCCGTCGATGGTGTAGTTGTTCATTGTGGTGAAAGTATACCACCAGCGTATGGAGAACATCCGATTACGGATTATGGTAATCATCTCATCATCCCCGGTTTTGTGGATACTCATGCACATGCACCGCAATATTGCAATCGCGGTTTAGGTATGGATAAGGAACTCTTACCTTGGCTTGAAACGTATACCTTCCCAGAGGAAGCAAAGTTTAGTGATCAAGAATATGCTCGTTTAGTATATGGCGCCTTTGTACACGACTTATGGCGAAATGGCACGACGCGAAGCATCTTGTTTGGTACGATTCATAAAGATAGTACATTAGTATTGATGGAGCTTTTACAAAAAGCAGGTTTATCTGCCTATGTAGGCAAGGTCAATATGGACCGCAATAGTCCAGAATTTTTAATTGAAGACACACATCAATCCTTAGCTGATACTAAAGAGTGGTTAGAAGCATCAGCTCAATTTGGTCCTTTAGTAAAACCAATTATTACGCCTCGTTTTGTTCCATCTTGTACAAGCGAGTTAATGAGTGGTTTAGGTAACTTGGCAGAAGCGTATAATGTGCCGGTTCAATCTCACTTGTCAGAAAATCATGGTGAAATTGAATGGGTAGCAGCCCTACATCCTGAGGCAGCTAATTATACAGATGTATACTATGAACATCATCTCATGGGGAAGGTGCCGACAGTGATGGCTCATTGCATTCATTTAAGTGACGTAGAAATGGACCGCATGGCAGAAACACAAACTATGGTGTCTCATTGCCCGTATTCAAATGTAAATTTATCTAGTGGCATTGCACCGATTCGTAAATTGTTTGAACGGAAAATACCTATTGGCTTAGGTTCCGATATTTCTGGTGGACATATTGTATCTATGGCGAAGGTTCTTACCGAAGCCATTGGACTATCTAAGATGAAATGGGTAGAAGTGGATCAAACGTATGCGCCACTTACATTGAGTGAAGCCTTCTATATGGCTACAAAGGGCGGCGGTAAGTTCTTTGGCAAGGTGGGGAGCTTTGAAAAAGGTTGTGAACTTGATGCTCTTGTTATCGACGATACGACGTTGTTTGACCCTAATGAACGCTCCTTAGAAGAACGATTGGAACGCTGGTTGTACGTAGGCGATGATCGACACATCGTAGAGCGCTATGTAGCTGGTAAAGTAGCTCCAGAGCCTACGAATTAAATAAGGATTAAAAGGATTCCAAAGATTAAAAATTTACTCCTTATAGAAAAAGAATATTGATACATTATAAGCAGCTGATTTGAAACGCATTCAAATCAGCTGCTTTTTGCGTATCAATGTACTTGGTGTATAATAAAAGGATGTAAAAATTAAGAAAGTGGGGGACTTAATGGATATATTAGGTGCAAGGCGCTCTATTGAACAAAAGTTATTAATGCAGTCTGTTGCCTTGATGGCACTTGTGGCCGTTAGTGGTACTATAATGGGGATTGTTACAGGGTCTAGTGCCGTCTTATTAGATGGTGTATTTTCCTTCGTGGACGTAGTTATTAAGATTATGATGCTTATGACTGCTAAGCTTGTAGCGAGAGAAACAAGTAAGCGATTCCAGTTTGGCTTCTGGCAATTTGAACCGCTTGTGTTAGCTGTAGAGGGTTTCTTTATTTTACTTATTGTCATTTATGCTTTATCGAGTGGTATTACAGACCTTTTATCTGGTGGTCGTCATGTAGACTTTGGACCAGCTATTTATTATGCTATATTCTTTACTATTGCAGATACTGCGTATTATTTATATGTACGTCGTATTAATAAAAGTTTACAGTCTAACTTGATTAAGTTTGATAATGTAAGTTGGTATGTAGATGCCTTGCTAGAGGCAGCTATTTTGATTAGCTTTGTGGTAGCTACCATGCTAGAAGGAACGGCGTACGCTGAATGGGCAGCCTATATTGACCCTATCGTATTAATTGTATTAGCCGTACAGATGTTACCGTCTGCGATTCATATTATTGTACCATCTATGAAGCAAATCTTGGGGTGGGCACCATCTTCATTACATAATGAAGTACAAGAAATTATGGATCGTTTTATGGAGAAGTATAATTTCAAAGATTATGTAACGAGTGTGCAAGTATATGGTAATACCCGTATCATCGAGATTGATATTTTAGTTCGCAAGAACTTCCCATATCAGACAATTGCTGAAATTGATGCAATTCGCAACGAAATTGACCAAGAAATCGGCGGTAATCCCACAGAGAAGTGGGTAACCATTTCTTTCACAGGCACTCGACCGCGATGTCAAAGCGACGATCAAATTTAC
>OHAX01001022.1_pt1 | contig 13257 bp, 10 predicted proteins | sample 1577261 | NCBI WGS metagenome assembly OHAX01 (sample SAMEA3541483, study PRJEB24748) | human gut metagenome | biome: human gut; feature: human-associated habitat; material: faeces | place: China | collected 2012 | reverse complement strand
GAGCCTCGACATCCGCCTTCGCGCCCTTGATCACCACGTCGCCCTCTTCGCTGTAGATGCCGACGCCGTACTTGGCTTCGCCCTCGCCCTGATCCAGACCGCTCGCCTTGACGGAAACGCCGTCGATCACCACGTCGCCCGTAGCGTAGATGCCATCGCACTCGTCGTTGCCATCATGCGCAGGGCGATCCATGCCGCTTTCGACTTCAAGCGAGCCCGCACCCCCTATCCACAGCGAACCGTCGACTTCGATTCCGTTCGCGCCCCGGGACGTAACCAAGCTGTCCCCATTCAGCATGATGCGTAGGTCGCCATCGCCCAGGATTCCCTCGCCGGCGATACACGATACCGTGGCATGGTTGAGATACAGCGTGCCGTCTTGGAACTTGAGGTTGTAGTCGCCCTCGCCACCTCCCAACGCCACCGATCCGGCAGAGTCCGTCTTGGCATACGCGGCCTTGCCCGCTCCGCCCAGGGTGACGCTGCCGGCAACCACGCTGCTCGCAGGCTGAGCGTCCGCGATCGCGGGCGCGACGCCAATCGCCAGCGCCGCAACCGTTGCCGCGAGCATCATCTTGCGCTTGCCCCCATTACCCATGTTTCCAATCCTTTCTGCTACGTAGGTTCCCGCTCACAACAAAACGGGCTGAATCGCCCCCTTTCAGGAGTCATTTCTCAAACGCACGATGCGCCACCGAGCACCTTGGGCCCGTCGGCACGTGGATTGGAATGTGGTTTTAGGATGGCTCCCAGGGGGCACCCGCGCGAACCGTGCATAGGCAAAACATGGCGGCACGCGGGCGTACAACCCCAAAATACCGCCGGCGCGAATACCGATTCGTATCATTTGTTATTAGCATTAAACTAGCAGGTAGATTGGCATGTTACATATTTTTACTGACAAGATGGCCCCCATTGTCCATGCTGGAAGGCATACCATCAGGACAAACGGGCGAAAGGACGGGCCGTATGAACGTTGGCGAGCGCATTCGCGAAAACAGGGCGAGAATGGGACTTTCTCAAGAAGAGCTCGCACAGAGGGCGCTGGTGTCCAGGCCAACCCTGTCGCACTGGGAAACGGGGCGGACGCTACCCGATGCCCAGTCCCTCCTCATCCTGTCCCAGATTTTTGATGTAACCATCGACGACCTGGTCTTAGGCGATGCGGACGAGATGCGAGACATGGTTCAGGCGGAAGCGCGGGCTTCCCACGGTCGAACCATCCTACTCGCAGCAGTCACCGCGGCGAGCGTGTGCGCCCTTATCACGGTTGGTCTGACGGCGCGTCCCATGGTTGGCAGCGTGGCGCAGCTATGCCTGGGAGCGATCTGCGCGACTATGTTCAAAGTCCTAACCATGCGTGGGCTGGGGCGTGCCGCCGCCGCGCAATCCGCCGCAGGGGTACTGAGAGCGCTCGATAAGGAGAACCGCCGATCAGTCGATCCCTTGGACGAGTGCCTCGCCGACCAGATCGCCCGCGATGGAGTAAAGGACCCGCACAACGCCCTGGTCCTCTCCCTTGCGACGGCGGTTGCCATCGCCTGTATACTCGCATGGACCGCCACCTTGCTTGTACCGAGCCTCTTCATTGCCTAATCCGCATCCCAAGGAAGGAGTCCCATGAGCCTCTCCATACTTATGGTGGGCAACAGCCTCACCGCGGCAAATGCCATGCCAACCATCCTCGCAAGTCTCCTCGACGCGCAGGTGGTCGCCATCACCCGCGGGGGCGCTCGACTCGCAGAATTCTCCAACCCTCTCACCAAAACGGGATCGCGCGTTCTGCAAGCGCTGGACAGCGATGGAGCGCAGGCAGAGCACGGATGCTTTGACTACGTGATCGCGCAGGATATGAGCCATCTGCCCGCAACCAACCCATCTGCACACGAACGAGCGGTGGCCAAAATATGCGAGCTGGCACGCGACCACAACGCGACGCCCGTGCTCTACGGAACCTGGGGATACCGAGAGGGCTCGGCCAAACTGAAGAAGCTGGGCATGAGCGCCGCGCAGATGGGTCAGCTCATGCATGAGGGATCTCTGCGTGCCGCTGCCGCCCATGGCGCCATCTTTGTCGACATGGCAAAAGCCGTGGCGCAGATGGAGGACGCCAGTTGGTTTTACGCGGCCGACGGCGTGCACCCCTCGCCCGCTGGATCGCAATTTGTTGCCCAAACGATTGCAGACGCGTTGAACCGCTAGTCGACTCCAAGAACGTGCAGCACGTCTCGATCCACGGTGAACGCGACATCAAGCCCGGCATATGCCAGATGATAGACGCGGTCGGGCTCGTGCTTGCTTCCGGCACGGCGCGGATCCTGGCGCAGAACTTCGATAAGACCTTCGAGCTTAGATGCCTCCGCAAGCGCTACAAAACGCGCGCGCAGCTGATCGGAAAAATCGACTTCGAGCTCATGCCAGGGTGCGTCCTCGATCCATCCTCCCGTGGCCTCCGGATGGCAGTCCGCGAAGGGAATATAGGGCTTGATGTCATAAATGGGCGTGCCGTCGCGCAGGTCCGCAGCCAACACGTGAATGACGGGGCCTTGCGCCGTCAACTCCACATGATCAAGCTTTACGCAGGTAAGACCTATAGGATTGGGACGGAACGGGCTTCGCGTAGCGAAGACGCCGCGCCTCTCGACACCGCCCAAGCGCGGCGGACGCACGGAAGGTGCCCACTTGGACGTAGCACCGCTCTTATCCTTAGTCGCTAGGTCTGCGGCGATATCTGCCGCGGCCCCGCCCGGCGTGCCGTTTTGGAACTCCCAAAGCAACCATAGATGCGAGAACTCATCGAGCCCCTCCACCGCCGCGTCCAGCGCGAACTCCGGCTCGAAAATGATACGTCCCTGCAGATGGGGAGCAAGGAAGCTGTTGCGGGGAATGCCGAACTTCTGCGGCAGGTCTGTATGAATATGCGCGACGGGCTTCATGGTGGCCCCTCCTGTTTCAAAGCGTGCTTCGAGACTGCAACGGACTTTTCTTGCGTTCTTCCCCGCTTGCCAGACGCCCACGTGCGACTCATTCCGGGAAACCGCGCGCAATTCTAAAGGATAATTGCATCGATTTTGATTTTCCCCAAGTAGACAGCCGCACAGCTCCGAAGAAACTATCGGTAGAGCCAACTTGCCAAACAGGTATACACGCACTTTTCTAAAAACAATGCAATTATCCTTCAGAACTGCGCAGGCGCACCATTCAGGACCCGTTTTTACAGCCGCTTTTCCATGGGAACGACTTGATAAGTCCCACAATTGACAGTTTCACCCGAAGTCGTAAAACCGCACCGCGCCCAAAAACCTTGCGATTGAGCATTTCCATCAACGTAACCAAGACGCACGCGATGATATCCCTCAAGACGCAGAGAATGGCATAGACGCGAAATGATACCGCGACCCAAACCAATTCCCTGATATGTGGCATCGACCATAAAGAACCCTATAAACACGGACGCCACATCTGGATACCCGCGTACCACGTCAAGCACTGCAATTAACTCCCCCGAATCCGAATAGTATCCAAGGCACTGCTTTTGCTTTGGACTGCACCCGGGAGGTAGCTCGGCCAGCTCATCTGAGAGCGAATCGATTGTTGGAGCATAGCCCAGAGGGCGATAGTACTGCGGATTGCCAAGACACAAGTTCAAGAACTTCGACATGTCGCCTGAAGATAATTCGCGTACTGAAGATATGAGGCCGTCCTCGCCAATCACTACAAGCCCTCCTTTCGCGCTAAACCCACCCGTCTTTTTTACCATCGCGCACCATCCGTCTCAGCCCTATCCCGCAAAGAAACTCGCATCCGCCTTTCGCCACGGGCGCAGCCGATCAAAGTCGATCTCGACGTGCGCTTGCGCGGAAACCTGATCCCACGACACGTTGTAACCAGCGCCGTGGCTGCAAAAAACGGAGTCGGGCGTGTTGGCAAGATCCGCCACGGGATCGTAGGCGGCCTCAGCGATAACCTGCTCGGCGTTATGGCAGGGCCGGTAGCCTGCATACTCCAAAAACAACCTTCCGCGACCTCCCGAGTACGCGCTCACCTCCAGCGCGTAGGAACCGATCTCAGAAGCCGGGGCCGCGCCCGCAATCTCCGCGCGGTCACCCTCGGCGACCGGCGCATCGAAATCGGCACCCATACGTTGCAAATCAGCAAGCGCGCGACCCACCTTGTCCGCCGGAACGCCCAGTCTAAAGCGGTACCACGGTTCCAACAGCTGGCAAGCCCCCTGCTCACGTGCCGTCATCAGCGCCTGACGAATAGCGCGGTAGGTTGCCTGCCTAAAATCGCCGCCCTCGGTATGTTTCAGATGCGCACGACCGCCCAGCAAGGTGATGCGTACATCCGTCAACGGAGCACCGGTCAGCACACCGGGGTGTTCGCGCTCTAGCACGTGGGTAAGGATAAGCCGCTGCCAGTTGCGGTCCAAATCATCCTCAAGGGCGCGGGTCCCCGCCTTAATGCCCGCCCCGCGCGGCGCCGGCTCCACCAGCAGCTGCACCTCCGCATAGTGGCGCAGCGGCTCAAAATGCCCCGCCCCGCGCACCGGCACGTTCACAGTCTCACGATACAGAATGCCACCGGCGCCAAAGGTCACCTCGAGCCCAAAGCGATCCAACAGCTGACGCGCCACCACCTCGCGCTGAACCTCTCCCATAAGCTGCACGTGCACCTCTTGCAGCTGCTCGTGCCACGCAACGCCCAGCAGGGGATCCTCATCCGCAAGCTCTCGCAGCGCCTGCACCAGCGTGGTAGCGTCCGCACCCGCCGCGCCCACGCTATAGGAGAGCACGGGCACCAGAACGGGCTCGGCCAGACGCGCCTCCGCGCCCAAAGCGCTCCCCGGCAGCACCTGGGACAATCCGGTCACCGCGCACACGCGCCCCGCCGGCACCTCGCGCGCGATCTCAAACGAGTCGGCATCATAGATGCGCACCTGGTCGACCTTCTCGTTCCATGCCGTACCGCGGTCAAAGCCGCTCAACTGCTCCTTGGCACGCAGCACGCCGCCGGTAACCTTGACCCAGGCCAGGCGCTCGCCGTGCGCCCCGCGACTCACTCGGTACACGCGCGCGGCGAACTCATCCGGCCACGCCTTCTCCCGCATCAGCGCGACCACGCCGTCCAAGAACTCCTCGATACCTTCCATGCGCAACGCGGATCCCGCAAAGCACGGAAAGACCTTTCTTTGGACGATGAGCCGGCGAATCGTCTCGGCAGACAGCGAGCCGCTCTCCAGATACTCATCCAACGCGTCTTCATCGGTCGCCGCGACGTCTTCTAAAAGCGCGGCAGCGCCCTTCCCCGCCCCGCCAGCTGAAGCGACCAGCGCCGACAACGCGTCGCCGTCCACAACCGAAGGTGACAGGCGGCGATGCATCTCGTCCATAACGGGACCGAGGCCGTCCGCGGCAAGATCGAGCTTGTTTACAAAAACAAAGGTAGGAACGTTATATCGGGCAAGCAGGCTCCATAGGGTCTCGGTATGGCCCTCAACCCCGTCGTTGGCGCCCACAATAAGCACCGCATAGTCCAGCGCCTGCAGCGTGCGCTCCGCCTCCGCAGAGAAGTCGACGTGGCCCGGAGTGTCGAGCAACATTACGTGCGCACTCGCCCAATCCAGCGAGGTCTGCTTCGAAAAAATCGTAATGCCACGCTCGCGTTCCATGGCGTCCGTGTCGAGGTGCGCATCGCCCTTGTCCACGCGCCCCTGCCGGCGAATGGCGCCCGCGCGGTACAGAAGGGCCTCCGCCAACGTGGTCTTGCCCGCATCGACGTGGGCGACAAGACCTATCACGGCCTGGGACATGGGCGCTCCTATCTATGCGGAACAATTCGTTTAGCGATGTTATTGTAGCCCGCCCCACGCGACCACCGGTGATAAGAGCGATACCGACCATCGAATCAAATGAGAAGGGCGCCCTCGCCACAGCGAAGACGCCCTTGTAGCACTATATGTTCGGCGTTATTGCTCGGCATCCTGCAGCAGGGGCTGTGCAATCACAAATACCTTGGCGCCCTGGCAGCGCTGGGCCGTTGCGGCAGGTCGCAGATAGAGACCGTCCGCCTCGGAGGAACCGGTCAGCACGCCCGCGGAAGCCGCCCACTTGAGCGCGGCGGTAGCGTAAGACGACTCGTCTCCCGCATCCTTGCACGCGAGGTAACCGACCTCATCGCTGGCGGCGGGCTCACCAGCGGCGCGCCATACAAAGACGGCGAGTTGCTCGCGGGTCACCGGGTCGTTGGGGCCAAATGCGGTCGAGGGGCCGCCGTCCTTAGCCTGATAACCGGCAATGCGGCCGGTTTCGTAGGCCCAATTGATCGCATTGGTGTAATATGTGCCGTCCTCGACATCCGTAAAGGGAGTCTTGTTTACGCCCGGCTTCTCTCCGGGGGTCTCGGCGCCGGCAATGCGATAGAGCACCGTCACAACCTGGGCGCGGGTCATCTTGTCATACGAGCCGAAGTATCCCGTATGAACGCCGTTGGAGTCGGAATAACCCACCAGCAGTCCCTTAGTGGCGGCCTGCGAGACCACACCGGCAAACCAATCCGTGGAAGATACGTCCTTGAAGTTGACAGTAACGGGCTTGGTCGCGTACGTGATGCGGCCCTCGCCGGTGGCGTTGGCATAGCGCTCGCCCACTACGCCCTTGAGGTCGTTGGTGATGTAGTTGATAAGCGCCTGGTTATCCAGGATCACGTTCTCCTGCAGCACCTTGTTGTCCCTGAACATGGTGAGGCCGTCGCCGCCTTCAAGCAGCATATATCCGTGGGATGCAACCTTGTACGTCTTGGTAGCGTCGATCGCCTGGCCGCCCACCTTGACATCGAACACGCGGCGCTCTCCGTCCACGCTGACAAAGTTGCCGTTCTCATCCGTCTTTACGGACGAGGGGATGGAGGCGTCGATCTTGTAGCTAAGACCGGACACCTGCAAAAAGCCGCCAAACTCCTCCGGCGCGTTGGAAGCACCCATCTCGAGCGCATCCAGAATCTCCTGGCCAGTAGCCTCGATCAGGCATAGCTCGTTGCCGTAAGGCTGAACGGAGAGCAGGTCGTTGTTGGTAATGTCGCCGGCAGCGATGGATGCGCGCACGCCGCCGCCGTTCGCCAGCGCGATGTCGGCGCCGACCGCGGCACGGTAAGCGTCCGCGACCAGGTCGCCCATATTGGTCTCATGGTGGCGAACCTGGCGCACGCCGTCGGCGTCCACAATGGTAAGGGCCACGTCGGTCTTGCCCACAACCTTGTTGAGGACGTCGGCAAGCTCGCCGTTCACCTGGTCGACGACCTTCTTGACCGCGGCGTCCTCGTCCTTGCACTCAGACGCCGGGACCAGCTGCGCGATAACGTCCTGGCCGTCTGCCTCGTCCGCATCGATCACCAGGTTGCCCACGTTGGCAAGCTTGGTACCGGTCTGCACCAGCACCACCTTGTCGCCATCGCTGTTGGCAAGCGTCTGGATGGCACCCGCCGCGGCCTCGGAACCAACCGTCTTGTCATAGGCCTCATGCGAGTGACCGTCGATCAAGGCGTCGATGCCGGCGGTGTGCTTGATAACGGCCTCGCTGGTCCAGCGCGAGGTTGTGCCCTCGATACCAAGATGGCCCACGGCTACCACGTAATCGGCACCCTGGGCGCGAGCCTCGTCCACAGCGCTCTGCACCGCGGCGTACAGGGCCTCGCCGGTTTCATCTTGGCAGAAGCCGTAGATGTAGTTGCCGGCAGCGTCCTGGAAGTTTGCGGGCGAGGACTTGGTCAAGGTCTCGGGCGTGGAGATGCCCACGTAGGCGACCTTGAGCACGCCGTCCGCGTCATCGGCGGCGACGTCTGCGTCCTTGTAGGTCTCGATGGCGAAGGGCGCGAACACGCTCGCCTTGGAACCATCAGCGTTAAGCTTGGTGAAGTTGCAGGAGAGGTACATGGCGTCCGCCTGCTTTACCAGCGCGTTGAACTGGTCCATGCCGTAGTCGAACTCATGGTTGCCGGGGATTGCGTAGTCGTATCCCACGGCGTTCATAATCTGGACCAGCGCCGCGCCCTTGGTGAGCGTTCCCACGGGACCGCCCTGGATAGCGTCGCCCGCGTCGACCAGGGTCACGTTGCCCGCGCCGTACAGGCTCTTTTGCGCGTTGGCATACGCCGCGACGCCGGCATAGCCAATGCCGGTCACGTTGCCGTCCTTATCAACCTGCTGGTCGATAGCGCAGTGAACGTCGTTGGTAAAGACAATGGAAACAGCGCCGTCTTTTGACGCGCCGTCAGCGCCGGCAACCCCGGCAGCGTAGGCTCCCGCGGGCGCCACCGTCACGGCACCGGCGATCAGTGCCGCGGCACCCAGCGAGAACAGGGCCCTCCGAACAATCGGCTTACTCATGCGCAGTCCTTCCTTAAATGGTTGGCGAATGCAATCCTTGCCTACTTTAAGCGACAAGTGACATCGGATTGTCATGCCTGCGTAACCCCATGCCCAAGCGGTTGACATGCCGTGCCAAACGGCAAGGCGACACGTCAGAGGACCGTGCGACTCGCCGGGAACCCCTGCGTGCCCGGCGCATTGTAAAGAAGCGTTTAGACACGTGTAAGCGTTCGCGCCCGGTGCGGGCCGTGCGGCCCCACACCGCCTGGCGCCGCCCAATGCCGACCGTGCGTCCTACGCCCTAAACACCGGCACGGCTGCGAAGGCCTCCCTGCTGAAGACCCCTGCCGCTGCATGCTCGTACTCGTCCACGCGGCGGACCTTGCGCACCGTGCGATGCACCGCCAGCGGGTCGGCGAACGCGAACTTGGCGTAGAACCACCACTCCTTCATGCGAAAAACCGCGTTGCCGCCCATCTCGTCCAAATACGCTGAGAACAGCTTGTCATGAAAGCGCTTGAGCTCCGCCGCCGTAGCGGGCGGGCCGCCACGCACCATGCGCGCCAGGGCGGGGTTTGCCAACAGCCCGCGCCCCAGCATCACGTGGCGCGTCTGCGGATACGCCGTACACAGGGCGTTATACTCGTCCACGCTAAAGACGTCGCCGTTGTACGCCACGGCGAAAGGCGCGCGGCGCAGCGTCTCGCCATAGGCCTCCTGGCGCGGGGCTCCTTGATAGCGGTCCTTTTGCACGCGCGGGTGGACGATGAGCTCTGCCAGGGGCAAGCGGCAGTACAGATCGAGGATCTGCCGGTACTCACGGTCTTCAACGAGCCCCAACCTGGTTTTGACGGAGACGGCTATGGACGAGCGCTCGCACACGTCTTGCAAGAATTCCTCCAGCTCGCCGGGGTCGCGCAGAAAGCCCGATCCGCGCCCTTGGCCACCACCGTTCCAGACGGACAGCCCAGGTTGAGGTTGACCTCCGCGTAGCCAAGCTCCGCGAGGACCTGCGCCGCCCACACGAACTCGTCCGCGTTTCTGGTAAGCAGCTGGGGCACCACATTGAGCCCTTGGTTGTTTTTGGGGTCGATCTCCTTGAACGCCTTTTTGCCAAAGCCGGAACCCACATGCGGCGGGGCGAGAAACGGCGTGTAGTAGCGGTCCAGCGGGCCGAAGCATTCCGCGTGCACGTTGCGGAACATGTACCCGGTAAGCCCCTCCATAGGGGCCAGCGACAAAATCATCGAGTCTCCTCTTGCGAACATCAAGCGAACATCAAGCGAACATCAAGTAAATACCAGCAGGTAGAACCTAGCGTTAGCGCTCCCGGTCGCGTGCATGCCGCGCAACATGAGGTATCGATGCATTCGGGCGCGCGACCTGCACGAGCCGCGCGCGGGCATCTTCCCCTCGCATGTCAAACCAGGGCGTAGGGCAACAACACTAAAGCACGCGGTCCGCCCACGCCAGAACATGCTGAAAAGCGACAGCATCATCGCAATGCCGACGCTTCCCCGCGCCAATACGAATGCCGCCCATGATTCCCAGCTCGCGGTCCGCCAGTCCCATCTCGCTTTGCTTTACAAGCGAGAGCATCTCTTCCGCCCGTTGGCGCAATCGCATGCCGTCGGACGTAAACACGCACGACCCGCCGGTACGATCAAGCAGCTCGACGCCCAACCTCCCGTTCCAAAGCGGCATATCCACCACGCCGCGAAGGGTGGCGGCCAGGTTCTTATCTGCGGTGAGGGCGAGGGCTGGTACCAGGAAGAGGGCAAGCCCGCCCAGAGCCTTGTGCCCGGCGACATCGTGGAGATTCCCGCAAACGTCAAGCACTGGCACGGTGCCAAGGCAGGCTGCTGGTTCAGCCACCTGGCCTTTGACTTCCCTGGCGAGAACTGCTCCAACGAGCGGCTCGAGCCTGTCACCGAGGAGGCATACAACGCACTGGAAGCGTAAATCCGTCTCAAGAATGCAGAAGCGCTCCTTGAGCTTTCTTGTGCATATGCGTGCACCCTCTCTATAAAGAAGCCCAACGTGCTCTGATCATCTCGCTCGGCAAAAACTCCCCGAACGAAGCTATACACAAACATTTGTTCGATGGATTTCGATTGGACGAGACCCAATGCGAGCTGGGCTATGCTACGGTATTCATTTATGACTACATAGACGCAAAAGGGAACCACCGAGAGAGCGAGCATGGCAAAGAACAACGCAAACTATGGCAACGACAGCATCCGTCAGCTCAAGGACGAGGAGCGCGTACGCCTGCGCCCCGCCGTCATCTTCGGCTCGGACGGGCTCGACGGCTGCGCGCACGCGGCCTTCGAGATCCTGTCCAACTCGGTCGACGAGGCGCGTCAGGGCTACGGCAACCTGATCACCCTCACCGCCTTCCGCGACGGCTCCATCCAGGTCGAGGACAACGGCCGCGGCTGCCCGCTCGACTGGAACCCCTCCGAGAAGCGCTTTAACTGGGAGCTCGTCTTCTGTGAGCTCTACGCCGGCGGCAAGTACAACAACAACGAGGGCGGCGACTACGACTTCTCGCTGGGCACCAACGGCCTGGGCTCCTGCGCGACCCAGTACGCCTCCGAGTACATGGACGTCACGGTCTGGCGCGACGGCAACAAGTACTCCCTTCACTTCAAGAAGGGCAAGGTCGTGGGCGCCAAGAAAAAGGCGCTCGAGATCGAGCCCACCGACGAGAACCGCACCGGCACTACCATCAAGTGGCGCCCGGACCTGGAGGTCTTCACCTCGATCAGCATCCCCCACGAGTGGTATCGCGAGACCATGCGCCGACAGGCAGTGGTCAACGCCAACGTGACCTTCCGCCTACGCATCGAGGGCGAAGACGGCGAGTTCGCCGAAGAGGATTTCTGCTATCCCAAGGGCATCGAGGACTATGTTCTCGAGAAGGTGGGCACCGACTACCTCACCGAGCCCTTCTTCATCGAGGCCGATCGCCGCGGCCGCGACCGCGAGGACCTGCCCGACTACAACGTCAAGATCACGGCCTGCCTGTGTTTCTCCCGCACCTTCCAGATGCAAGAGTACTACCACAACTCCTCGTGGCTGGAGAACGGCGGCTCGCCCGAGAAGGCGGCCCGCAGCGCGCTGACCAGCGCAATTGACGCCTACATCAAGCAACAGGGCAAGTACAACAAAAACGAGAGCGGCATCAAGTGGCAGGACGTCCAGGACTGCCTGGTGCTGGTGACCAACTGCTTCTCCACCCAGACCTCGTACGAGAACCAGACCAAGAAGGCCATCAACAACCGCTTTATCCAGCAGGCCATGACGGCGTTCTTCAAGGAGCGCCTCTCAACCTATCTGATTGAGAACAAAGACGCCGCCAACAAGATTATGGAGCAGGTGCTCATCAACAAGCGCTCGCGCGAGAACGCCGAGAAGACCCGTCAGAGCATCAAGACCAACCTGCAGCAGAAGACCGACATGGCCAACCGCGTGCAGAAATTCATCGACTGCCGCTCCAAGGACAAGACCCGCCGCGAAGTCTACATCGTAGAGGGCGACTCGGCGGCGGGCGCCATCCGTACCTCGCGCGACGCCGAGTTCCAAGGCGTCATGCCCGTCCGCGGCAAGATCCTCAACTGCCTGAAGGAGGACTATCCGCGCATCTTCAAGTCCGACGTCATCATGGACCTCATGCGGGTGCTGGGCTGCGGCGTGGAGATCAAGGATAAGCGCATCAAGAACCTGGGCGCCTTCGATCTTGATAACCTCAACTGGAGCAAGGTCATCATCTGTACGGACGCCGACGTGGACGGCTACCACATCCGCACGCTCATCTTGACGATGCTCTACCGCCTGGTGCCCACGCTTATCGACGAGGGCTACGTATACATCGCCGAGTCGCCGCTCTACGAGATCAACTGCAAGGAGAAGACCTACTTCGCCTACACCGAGCTCGAGAAGAACGCCATCCTGGCCGAGATCGGCGACCAGAAGTGCTCCATCAACCGCTCCAAGGGTCTTGGTGAGAACGACCCCGACATGATGTGGCTCACCACCATGAACCCCGAGACGCGCCGCCTGATCAAGGTGGAGCCCGAGGACGTGGCCAGGGTGGAGAACATGTTCAACCTGCTGCTGGGCAACGACGAAGCGGGCCGCAAGCGCCATATCGCCGAGCACGGCAAGGAGTATCTCGACCAGCTGGACCTGCAGTAAGGGCTGGCGGCTGCCGTTGCGCGGCCCCGACCGCATCAAGATAACGAACCCTCCCCCAGGAAGCATCAAGAGGAAAACGTGGCAAAGAAGAAAACCAGCACCCCAAACAAGAAGAAGCAGGTCAACGCCGATAACGTCATCGGCCTGCATTCGGAGGTCACGGCGCAGCCCATCACGGAAACGCTCGAGACCAACTACATGCCCTACGCCATGAGCACCAACGTCTCGCGCGCGTTCCCCGAAATCGATGGCTTCAAGCCCTCGCACCGCAAGCTGCTGTACACCATGTACAAGATGGGCCTGCTCAAGGGCGAGCGCCAGAAGAGCGCCAACATCGTGGGCCAGACCATGAAGCTCAACCCGCACGGCGACGGCGCCATCTACGAGACGATGGTCCGCCTCGCCACGGGCAACGAGGCGCTGCTCGCGCCGTTCGTGGAGTCCAAGGGCAACTTCGGCAAGTACTACTCGGGCGACCTGACCTACGCCGCCTCGCGTTACACCGAGGCCAAGCTCTCCCCCATCTGCGCCGAGATCTTCAAGGACATCGACAAGGACCCGGTCGACTTCGTGGACAGCTACGACGGCGCCATGAAGGAACCGCGCCTTCTGCCCACCACGTTCCCCAACATCCTGGTGTCGGCCAATAAGGGCATCGGCGTCGCCATGGCGTCCGATATCTGCGGCTTCAA
>OHAX01001012.1_pt1 | contig 13405 bp, 19 predicted proteins | sample 1577261 | NCBI WGS metagenome assembly OHAX01 (sample SAMEA3541483, study PRJEB24748) | human gut metagenome | biome: human gut; feature: human-associated habitat; material: faeces | place: China | collected 2012 | reverse complement strand
AGTCTTTCGTCAAAAAGCCAGTAAATTTCTTACTGAGACTGGATTGGACTGGGACTATGTGATCGCCCAAGAAAGCAAGCGCAAGCAAGTCTTGCTTCGTTTCTTTGCTCTCTTTACTCAGGTTAAGGGCGTTTCAAATAGTGTCAAGCGTCGCGCTTATCTGGATTTCATCCTAAAGACTGTTCAAAAGGTGCCAGGGAAGATCTGGCAAAACCTCTATCTTCGTTCTTATCTGCGAAATGGAGATCTCTTTGCCCTCAGTTTCAGGCTTCTCTTGCTTTCCTTGTTAGCTTTGCTCTTTATCGAGCAAGTTTGGATCGCAACGGCAGTGGTAGTTCTATTTAACTACCTCTTGCTCTTCCAGTTGTTGGCTCTCTATCATGCCTTTGACTACCAGTACTTGACCCAGCTCTTTCCATTAGAAAAAGGGGAGAAAGAGAAGGGACTACAGGAAGTTATCCGAGGATTGGCAGGTTTTGTTTTAATGGTTCAACTGATAGTTGGTTTGATTACCCTCCAAGAAAAACTAGCCCTTCTAGCCCTGCTTGGAGCTGGACTGGTTTTACAAGTCTTGTATTTGCCTTATCAGGTAAAACGTCAGATGCAGGATTAATCTTACTTATAGGACACTAAAAAAGAAGTTGAGTTCTGTCTCAGCTTCTTTTATTTTCTACAAGATAATAGTTGGTCCGTAGAGACTTAGCTTGGTTTTGACTTGGTCAAAGTGGAAACGGTCATAGGCCCGCCAAGCGGCGCGAGTAGGAGCATCTGGATTGAGAGCGCTGAGACCCAGGAGAAGACTGGAAGTCTGGTAAAATTTTTCCAGCTCAATCAAGAATCGATTATCCACTGTCTCAGTTTTAGAGAGAAAGTCAAGGATATTGTTCAGCTGCTCCTGAAAACGGACATCGTCAGCTGTTGCCTGTTTGCAGACTTGGTAGGCTTTGTTTAACTCAGTTATCAGTTCCTGAGCTCTTTTGATTGGGTCTGTAACCGTCATGAGAATGCCTCCTTTGTGCTGGTTCTAAAGTTGTTTCAAGTGATTGTCTTTCTATAATCATAGCTTATCACTTTTACCTCTTTTTTTACCTTCAAATCTTTAATTGTCATTGAAATTTCCTGAATGGTTATTGCAGGATTTTATGATAAAATAATTGTAAGATTATCATAGTCATTTTGCGAATGATTCGACACTTTAGGAATTTTTGAGAACCGTTTAGGATTTGGTGAAAAATAGTTTCTAGATTTATGCTATCCTCTTTTTAGGAGGTTTTATCCATGAGCTACATTATCATCCAAAAAGAGAAAGAAATTTTCAAATTAAACATAGAGGATATCTACTATATCCAAACGCATCCAAGCAAAGCCCATACCGTGCAGATTGTTACAGAAAACGCTAGCTTTGATCTATTTCAAAATTTAAGCAATCTTGAGAAACAATATGGAGAAACCTTGACGAGATGTCATCGAAATTGTCTGGTTAACCTTGAACGGCTAAAATCCATGGATATCCAAAGAAAGACTCTTTTTCTTGGAGAAGAAGGTCGATATGCTGTTCAGTATGCCAGACGTCGCTATAGAGATATTCGCCAAAGATGGTTGAAACAAGGAGAGTAAGAAGATGAGAATATTTGTTTTAGAAGATGATTTCTCCCAACAAGCTAGGATTGAAACGACGATTGAGAAACTCTTGAAAGAACATCATATCATTCCCAGCTCTTTTGAAGTCTTTGGCAAGCCAGACCAACTTCTGGCAGAGATGCATGAGAAGGGAGCACATCAGCTATTCTTTTTGGACATTGAGATTCGAAATGAGGAGATGAAAGGCCTAGAAGTGGCAAGAAAGATTCGGGATCGAGATCCTTATGCCCTGATCGTCTTTGTGACGACTCACTCGGAGTTTATGCCCCTGTCCTTTCGCTACCAAGTGTCTGCTTTGGACTACATTGATAAGTCCTTGTCGGCAGAGGAGTTTGAGTCTCGTATCGAGACAGCTCTTCTCTATGCCGATAGTCAAGACAGCAAAAGCCTGGCGGAAGATTGCTTTTATTTTAAATCAAAATTTGCTCAATTCCAGTATCCTTTTAAAGAGGTTTACTATCTCGAAACGTCTCCTAGAGCCCATCGTGTTATTCTCTATACCAAGACGGATAGACTGGAATTTACGGCGAGCCTAGAGGAGGTTCTCAAGCAGGAGCCTCGTCTCTTGCAGTGTCATCGTTCTTTTCTCATCAATCCTGCAAATGTGGTGCATTTGGATAAGAAAGAAAAACTGCTTTTCTTTCCCAATGGTGGAAGTTGTCTAATCGCGCGTTATAAGGTTAGGGAAGTTTCTGAGGCTATCAATAATTTGCATTGAGCTAGGAGAATTTATGAATATTGCTTGGATATTATTGTATACACTTATTACTAATGGGCTAGAAATTGTCATTTTCTTTAAGGTAGATGGAATTGATCTTACTTTCGAGAGGATTTTTAAGGCCTTTCTTCTGAAATTTCTCCTAGGGGCCATTTTTGCGACTTTTCAATTTTTAGCTGTGAGTGAATATTTGTCATATTTTATAGAACCTTTGTTTGGCATAGGGTTATCTTTCTTATTGTTAAGAGGGCTTCCTAAAAAACTCCTTTTCTTTTATGGTCTCTTTCCAATGATATTGGTGAATCTCTTTTATAGAGGTGTTTCTTATTTTGTTCTTCCATTTTTGGGACAAGGGCAAGTATATGACAGTTATTCATTTATTTGGTTATGTATAATGATTTTCAATTTCTTCATTTCTCTAGTCTTTTTGAAATGGTTGGACTATGATTTTACTAGTTTGAGAAGGGAGATTCTAGATAAAGGTTTTCAAAAGTCCTTGACTAAAATTAACTGGATAATGGGAACCTACTATCTAGTTATGGAAACTCTGTCTTTCTTTGAATATGAACAAAGCATTCAATCAAAGACTGTTCGCCATCTGATCCTAGTGTTTTACATGCTCTTTTTTATGGGGGTTATCAAGAAGCTGGATACCTATTTGAAGGAAAAACTTCAGGAGAAACTGAACCAAGAACAGGCCCTGCGCTATAGAGATATGGAACGGTATAGTCGGCATATAGAGGAGCTTTATAAGGAAGTTCGGAGCTTTCGTCATGATTATGCCAACCTCTTGACCAGCTTAAGCCTAGGCATTGAAGAGGAGGATATGGAGCAGATAAAAGAGATCTACGACTCCGTCTTGAAGGATTCTAGTGAAAAATTGCAGTACAACAAATATGACCTTGGTAGATTGGTGAATATTCGGGATCGTGCCCTCAAAAGTCTCCTCGCAGGAAAATTTATAAAAGCCAGAGAAAAGGATATTGTCTTTAATGTCGAAGTTCCTGAGGAGATTCAAGTTGAGGGGATGAGTCTACTTGATTTTCTAACCATTGTGTCTATCCTTTGTGACAATGCTATTGAAGCTAGTGAAGAGGCCAGTCAACCTCATGTTTCAATCGCCCTTTTTAAAAATGGGGCACAGGAGACCTTTATCATTGAAAACTCCATCAAAGAAGAGGACATAGATGTTTCTGAAATCTTCTCTTTTGGAGTTAGTTCTAAAGGGGAGGAGAGAGGAGTTGGTCTTTATACCGTTGTGAAGATAGTGGAAAGTTATCCCAATGCTAGTCTCAATACTATCTGTCAAGATCAAGTCTTTCGTCAGATACTTACTATGATGTATACAGAATGATGAAAATAAGACCGAGAGTTCTTGTATCTCGATCTTATTTTTTTATAGTTGTATTGGCTGATGAAGTCCTTGTGTGATGTTATGAGAATATCTATTAACGCTATATAAGAAATTTTCCCACCATCCTCCACCTGTAATCTGGTTGAGTTCAGTAGTTGTTAGTTCTTGAAATGAAGTTAGGTTTTGATTCTTATCCATGTTATGATTCTCCTTTTTGATAAGATAATAAATAGTTCTAGAGTGTTATCTGAAAATTAATCAGAATGTGTTAAAATTTTATCTTTGAAATAATCAAAATATGTTTTCTTTGCAGTTACACTAGTGACTCGACCTTGTAGGCCATATTGGATGAGTTTACTGTTCTCACCAGATAGTTTTACAAGAGCGGTTAATTTAAAGAGATTTCCTTGCTCTGTTCTGGTAGGGGTTTGATCAATGCTCTGAAGTTGGCCGATGATGGTAATGCCGTGATTTCCAATCTTCTCAAGCTTTAATCTTACAGTTTGTCCTTTATCTAGTAAGGGGAGATAGTCAGATGATACGTAGTAAGTGATTAGTACTTCTCTTGTATCTGTGATGAGAGGAAATATTTGAGCAATTTCTGTACCAGTTGGAATTCTATTTTTACCTTCAAATTCGCTGTTCAGATGAACGATACCTTTACTTGGAGCGGTTAAGGTATTGTTTTCCAAGCGCTGTGTCGCTTGATCTAGTTGTACTTTTAATTCTGTTAATTGATTCTCCACGGTTAGTTGTTGCTGAGAAGCTGTCTGTAAAAACTGAGTGCGAAGTACTTCAATTTTGGTTGCTAAACTATTATCATAAGTTGCTACACTTCCGATACCAGCTTGCTGAATTTTGAGACTTGCGATAGATGATTCAAGATTTGCAATACTTTGATTGATTTGAGATAAAAATGGCTCATCTGCAGTTTCTTGTGTTTGTTCTTGAGAGGCTACAAGATAACGATTCAAAATTGACTGGTGTGGATTGCCAGTCGGTAAGCGTGCTCTTTTGTTTATGATAGCATCTCTCAGCTCCTGGTATTCTCCAATTTGTTGTTGAACTCTTGTGATTTCTTGTTCAATAGCTGATGAACTGCTATTGGCAAGGTTGGCTTGATTTGCAACCTCAGTGTTAGTCTTTGAGATACCTAGTTCAATATCATGAGCTTGTTTAGTAAAATTCATAAAGGTATTATAGTAGCCAAATTCATCCTCACCAGAAAAAAGATCGGTATTTTTTTCTAAGCTTTGTTTCAAAATTCCAAGTCCTTCTTTTTGCTTCTCAAGTCTTTGTAACTGAGTTTCTAAGGCAGTTTTCTGACTTTCTTCCATTGTTTCAGAGTATTTGATGAGTAAGTCACCTTTTTCAACTACTTGATTTGCCACTAAATGATTAGCTAAGATAGTATTATCACTGGTTGACTGAATGGATGCAATGACACTTGTAGGAGTGACTTCTCCTTGCGATGTAACAGTAATCTCTTTTGTAGCAACAAGGGAGAAAATCACGATGAAAGTAAACAGTAATGAAAGTGGTATGATCAATACTGTCGCATAATTATGGTAACGTCTCTGATAAAACTCGACGCTTCTAAAAAGATTAGGATTCATAACATTCTCCTTATTTGTTGAATAGATGATGGTAGAAGCCTTGCGCCTGTATTAACTCTTGATGACTACCAACTTCAATGATTTTCCCTTGGTCAAGAACAATGACACGGTTAGTCCGTTCGGCTATACTGAGACGATGGGCTACAAAGAGAATGGTTTTATCAGTTAGGGACATAAGATTATCTATAACCTTTTTCTCAGTCAAAACATCGAGAGCACTAGTAGCTTCATCTAGTATTAAAACAGGAGATTTAGTTAAAAGAGCACGAGCGAGGGCTATTCGTTGCTTTTGTCCTCCTGATAGACCAGCTCCATCAGAGAGCTGAGTTTGATAGCCCATAGGCATTCTTTCAATATCTTGACGGATTTCAGCTAATTCGCAAGCTTTTAGAATATCTTCTTGGCTAATCATACTATTACCGCCCAAGGTTAAGTTTTCCAAGATAGAGCCATTAAAGATATAGGCTTGTTGGGGCAGGTAATTAATATGACGTCGCAAGATTTTTTTATCAATATTTTTAATATCCTGATGATTGATGGTAATCTGTCCTTTGTAAGGGTCAAAGAAATTGACAATCATTTTGGCTAGAGTTGTTTTACCAGAACCACTAACTCCAACCAGGCTAACCTTATCACCTTCTTTAATTGTTAGATTGATATCTGTTAAGGTATCTCGTCCAAAACCATACTTATAAGAAAGGTCATCAAATTCAATATCGCCCATCAAAAAATGTGAATGAACAGAGTTTTCTTGAACTTGAAATTCAGATTCAACTAGATAGACTTCGTTCAAACGGTTATTAGCGACCTTCGCAGATTGGAGTTTGGTTTGGAGGTTGATAATATTTTCCATAGGAGTTGTAAAGTAAGAAAGAAGTGTGTTAAAGGTAATCAGCTGACCGATAGAAATTTTACTAGACATAACTAATTGAGCCCCAAACCATAGGATAAAGATATTAAGAACTAACTTTGTTCCTTGTTTTAAATTAGTTTGTAAAATAGAATATTTAGTAAGTTTAAAGGATTTTTCCAAATAATCGACAAATTCGCTGTCTATATTTTGATAGCGATTTTCTTCGCTCGTGAGCGACTTTATAGTTTCAATCCCGTTGATATCTTCGATAATAGCAGAGCTAACCATAGAATTACTTTGCATGACATCATGGTTCATTTTTTCGAAAGGCTTCATAAAAGAAAAGATGATGAACATGTATATAGGAATGGAAATAAGAGAAAGAAGGAAGAGATTAGGGTTTTGTGCCAGTAAGACGCCCCCTACAAGAATCAGAATAGAAACATCCAGAAAAAGAGAAAGAATGGTAGAAGCCAAGGCATCTATAATAGAGTTAGCATCTGTGAACCGTGAAATGATTTCTCCTGTACGACGTGTCGCAAAGAAAGACATAGGAAGTTCAAAAATATGGCGAATATAGGATAAAATCACATCAATACTTAATCTCTGACTCAGAACAGTTAGGAGATAATCTCTGGAGAAGCTCATGGCTTGTTGGAGGATATAGGTGATAATTAGACCAATTGAGATAATTCCTAAAGTTGATTTCATCTGATTTGGGATGTATTCATCTAAGATTCCTTGGAGATAATAAGAACCACCGATATTGATAATAGTGACTAATAAGCTTGAGAGAACAATATAAGCAAAGAGAGATTTTTGTTTGAAAATCAGAGGTAGGAAGCTCAGTAGACCATTCTTTTTATCTTTATGGGGTTGATAGCTGGGTTTGGGAGCTAGAAAAATAGCTACTCCAGTCCATTCAGAGAAAAAGCGTTCTTTTGACATTTTGGTGATTTTTACAGAAGGATCAGGATCACCAATAATCAGATAGTCTTTCTTTGTTTGATAGACAACATAGTAATGTTGGAGTTTTCCTTCTTTGTTAACGTGAACAATAAATGGATAGGGGACATCACTCATGTCAAAGAGAGTTTTATCTGCTTGAACAGGTCTTGTTTCAAAACCCATTCCATTTGCGGCTTTTACAATGCCAAGAGCAGTCGTTCCTTCTTTATTGGTCTTTGCAAGTTCTCTCAAGTGAGCTAGAGAAAAATCTGAACCATAGAATTTGGCAATCGAGGCTAAGGCAGCGACACCACAGTCTCTAGCATCTATTTGAGGAACAAATGTACGTTTATAAGAAGTCATTGGCAATTCCTTTCATATAATATGATGAGTTTATTATGCCATAATAATAAGTTCATATTTTATGAAATCTTGAATTGTCATTGAAACTTCCTGAATGGTAAAAAATGATTAGAAATTATCTTTTTTTTAAAAATTTAGAGGTGGTTTCAAATGAAAAGCTAATTCAAGACGTTTCGATGACAATTCAAGATTTGGACGAAAAACTTTAACAAACAATGATATACTAAACTTGTCAAAGTTGCAACAGGACAAAGATTAGAAATAAAATGGAGGTATTCATCATGGATACAAAAATGATGGAACAATTTGAGATTATGGATACTGATATGCTTGCTTGCGTTGAAGGTGGCGGTTGGATAAAATGTGGACTAGGTGTAGTTGGAGGTGCATTGACTGGAGGAGTTGATGGTGGTGCTGTGGGAACTGTAACGCTACCTTTCTTTGGTACTGTATCTGGGGCTGCTGCTGGTTTTTGGGGTGGAGCGGCAACTGGAGCTGCTACATTCTGTTAGAAATCACTCTTCATTGATAAGATGAACTTACTTGAAATGGAGTAAATAATTATGGATAAGAAAAAAATAGTTTCAACTATAGTATTTATAGTATTTCTTATAGTGTCAGTGGCTAATTTTTTTAGAGACTTAACCCAATTATTGTTCATTTTAAATATTATTGGTCTGTCTTGTTTTTTAGTGTTAACATACGTTAACATAAAAGAGATGCTCTCAAATAGAAGTAAATGATGATTTGGTTAGTCCTAGAACCAATCAACTCATGTTCATCGGCTTGACAAGCTTTATGTCTATTATTTGTTTGTATAGGGGTATCACAGCAGGAGAATTCTATCAACAATTAATTGCCTACATTGGTGCTATTCTCTGCTTGCTTATCATGCTTCTGCTCATTTGGGGATTGAAGTATTATAAAAAGTAGAAGCTAATGAAGTATAAAAGGGTAAGTGTTTTCGAAACACTTACCTTTTATAATAAAGTTTTTGCAATTCAAGACGTTTCGATGACAATTCAAGATTTGGATGAAAAATTTTAAAAAACAATGCTATACTAAACTTGTCAAGGTTGCAACGAGACAAAAATTAAAAATAAAAAAGGGAGTATTTGTCATGGATACAAAAATGATGTCACAATTTTCTGTTATGGATAATGAAATGCTTGCGAAAGTTGAAGGAGGTTTCGGAGGTTGGGGAGATATGATTTCTGGTTTATTGGGTGGGCTAGCACCTTCTCCAACTTTGGATCAATTAAATGGTAAGTGGCCTATTATACATTTTTCAAAACCATGTGGTCCATATGGTATAGGGGGAACTCCAAACTCATGTAATGGTATTTAAAAAGGATTGAAGCTATGAAGGCAAAATATGGGAATCAAATTGTTGATGTTTGGGAAATTGGTCAAGCAACTCCTAAACCAAGTTGGGTAGAGGAAGCTTTTCAAAAAAATTATATGGTTTGGTTGGATAATCATGTGCGCATTCTAATGGCAGGTCTCAACACTTCTCTCGCAACGAATATCAAGTTTGGTCTAGTTGGAACAGTTGGAGGAGGATTCGCTGGTTATGGAATGTATGTTCTTGGTTATCCAGGTGATTATATAGATATCACCAATCATAGAGTTGTTTCTGCTAAAACATTTCACAAAAGTTATCAAATTTTAGAAAATGATTAGATATCATTTAATTGTAATGGAGAAAGCAATGAAAAAAATATTTTAAAAAAAAACGGACCATCTTTCTTGCGAGATTGTTCCTAGGTCAGTTGCCCTTACTTGTCTCTACTTATCTATTTCTATCTCGTCAGTTTTTAAATTTTTCCTTGGTTTTCCAATTTCTTTTAGTGGTTATTAACTTAGCTTCTATTTTTGTTACTGTTTATCTCACTAGGGGAATGAGGATAAGAGGGTTTGAAGATGATGATTTGGTTAGTCCTAGAACCAATCAACTCATGTTCACCGGCTTGATAGGATTGATGTCTATTATTTGTTTGTATAGAAGTATCACAGCAACAGAATCCTATCAGCAATTAATTGTCTACATTGGCGCTATTCTCTGCTTGATTATCATGCTTCTGCTCATTTGGGGCTTGAAGTATTATAAAAAGTAGAGGTTAATGAAGTATAAAAGGGTAAATGTTTTCGAAATACTTACCCTTTTATAATAAAGTTTTTGCAATTCAAGACGTTTTGATGACCATTTAAGATTTAGATGAATTTGTAATCTTAAATAAGGTAAGATAAAGATAACAAATGTAAAGGAGTATTCTTATGAAGAAACAAAATATAAAATCGCTATTACTTGTGCCACTTGTATTTGCATCTATTACTACGGGTGTTGTATATGCAGAAGAGCAGACTACTTCTTCCTCTATACAGACTAATGATAGTTCTCTTGTGGCACCAGATTTGCCATCGACTAAGGAAAAGGTGGAGAATAAACCTTCTATTGTAACCCCAGAAGAGTATGAACAGAATGTTGAGAACTTTAAAAAGATAGATATTGAAGCTGTTCGTCAATATTTTACAGAGGATCAATTGGAACATACTATTTATTTTGGTAGAAAAACTTGCTCTCATTGTCGTCAATTTTCTCCTGAATTGAAAGAATTTAATAACTTGATTGAAAAGAAGTTAGAGTATTATGATTTGGATGGTAAGGATTTTGATGGGGAAGCGAGAGAGTTTCTATTTAAAAAAGTCGGTATTCCAGGAACACCAACAATTTTGTATTTAAGAAATGGACGTCCGATATCTGGATGGGTTGGGGGGGGAGCGACTGCACAACAGGTTTATGATTATATGTACTCGAGAAACTCACCTAAGCAAACGGAAATAATAGCATCGTCCGAGGAAACAGTAACTGAAAATGTGCATGATGAGAAAACCAGAAATGACAGCATGAGTACTAGTGATAAAGTTGTAAGTGAAAGCAAAGTTATGAGTGATGAAAAAAGAACCGAAATGAAAATATCCAATGATAATCCCCATTCTAATAGTGAAAATAGTGGGAAAGTGGAGAGTATAAACTCAACTTCCAAAGCTAAAACTACTCAATCTGGCGATTTAGCAATGTTAGACAATAAGAATCAATTGGAAACTCTCAAACCTATTTTTGATGCTGCTCAAGAAAATAAAACTCCTTTAACCGATGTTAAGGGAAGCCAATCTATTACTTCGAATGAAAAATTATTACCGAAAACAGGAGAGGAAGAAAGTTACCAACTGATTCGGCTAGCTGTCGCGTTTCTTATGGCTTCTATAATGATTAAAGTGAAACAAAAAATTCATAAATAAAAATAGATGGTAAACAGGTGCAATGATATTATTTGTTTGTAATAACATATGGCTAGAATTTGCCTATAGACAAGAGTGAAAGGGCAAGCATGTTTTTAATGCTTGCTTTTTAAATTTTTTAACAATTCAAGACGTTTCGATGGCAATTCAAGATTTGGATGAAAAAAATTAATAAACGATGATATACTAAACTTGTCAAAGTTGCAACAAGACAAAAATTAAAATTAAGATTAAAATGGAGGTATTCGTTATGGATACAAAAATGATAGGACAATTTCATGAAATGGATATAACTATGTTATCCAGTATTGAAGGAGGCAAGAATAATTGGCAAACTAATGTCTTAGAAGGTGGTGGTGCAGCTTTTGGTGGCTGGGGCTTAGGAACAGCCATTTGTGCTGCGAGTGGTGTTGGAGCGCCATTTATGGGAGCATGTGGATACATAGGAGCTAAATTTGGTGTGGCTCTTTGGGCAGGAGTAACAGGTGCAACGGGTGGATTTTGATAAAAGGAGATTTGTATGAATACTTATTATAATGTAGATGAAACAATGCTAAGTGAGATTTATGGAGGTAATTCCGGAGGAGCGGCTGTAGTTGCTGCTTTAGGTTGTGCAGCGGGTGGAGTGAAATATGGGAAGTTTCTAGGACCATGGGGCGCTGCAATAGGAGGAATTGGAGGAGCATTGATTTGTGGATATTTAGCCTATAGTGCTACATTATAAAAATGGAAGATATATTTTATGAAAGCTGTATTCTATATAATTCTCTTCGCTTTCCAAACATATCTTATTTATCTATCTATAAGTACCTCTGATAAAAAACAAAAGACTATTGAATTAACATCATTGAATTGTTTTGTCATATTATTTCTAATCTATGATAAATTATTTTTTCTCTTCATTGCCTATGTTTTTTTGATAATTTTTATATTAAACTTGTTCCGTAACTGAAAAGTTATATACGATATGAATACAAAAATGATGGAACAATTTAAGATTATGGATACTGATATGCTGGCTAGCATTGAGGGAGGAACTGATTGAGGAACAGTAGGAAAAGGAACTGTCTATGGAGCAGGTATCGGAGTTGCTATGTGTACGGTAGGAGGGCTCCTTACTAGTGGTTCCGCATGGGCTATGACTGCTGGCTGTGCTTGGGCTGGAGCTAAACTTGGTGGTACTTTTACTGCAATTGCTGATAATATTTGGCCATAGAAGGGAATAGAAATTATGTTTAATTACAAAATAGTAGATAATCAAGAATTAAGTAATATTTCTGGAGGTAGATTGGGAGGAGATGTAGTTGTAGGAGCCTTGTCGGGTGCATTTCAGGCAGGACAATCTTGTATTGCTGGAGACCCTCGAGCTTACTTGATTTGCGCAACAGGGGGCGCTATAGTAGGTGGCATTTTAGCTTATGGATTGAGACCACCAAAATAGTTTTAAAAAGGAATGGGTATTAATATGTTAAATGAAACTATGATTCAGCTTATACTCATTGCAATTTGTTGTGTGTACATTATTTTTAACACCAAGGCTGATAAAAACCCAAAGAGAGGATATCGTACGGCTTTGTACCTTTTCGTTATGGCTGGTATTATATCCTATATTATGAATTATCTGAACTGGTTAGATTTTTTCTTACTGATAACACCGATAATGTGTCTATTTAAATTTGAAGATAAATGGAGTTAGCAACATTTGACACTTCAATAGGTTATTAACTATCCTTTGGCTCATTGTCAACTGTAGTGAGTTGAAGAAAAGCTAAGATCGAGAAAAGACGAATTTCGTCCTTTCTTTTTTGAGTACGACGTGCATGTCGTGTATTTGATGTGTAAGTCCTCCGTGTGCACCCGCTACCGATGAATTCAATAGCGATTCTCAAGCCTGACTATCGTGAGGTAGCGGGGAGAAGAAGGCATAGCGAAATCGTGGCTTAAAGAACAGGAATGTTATAGTAAGACACGTTTAGAGGATAAAGTGGCTTCACACTCTAAAGCACAAATAGGTATACTGATGGAAGAGTTAATCTATAGAGGATTACTTCAACACGCCTTTTTTAAACATTCGCGATTTGGCCTTGATTTGCTCCTTCCTTCCATTTTATTTGCACTTCCTCATTTTTCAAGCCTACCTAGTTTGTTAGATATTTCCGTCTTTGCAACATTTGGAATCATCCTTGCCGGTTTGACCCGCTATACAAAGAGCATTTATCCATCTTATGCGGTGCATGTTATCAATAATATTGTCGCGACATCACCATTTTTGCTGACTTTTTTACACAGGATATTTAACTAAAAATAGTGGAGTAAAAATAATTATCGATTCTAAGAAGAGACTGGGACAAAAGTCTAATCTTAAATATAAAAAGCGAACAAAATCAGTTATCTAACACTCAGAATTCTGTCTTGTTCGCTTTTTTGTCTAATCTATCGATTTTAAAAATTTATAATATAGAATTCCTAAAATCAAAATCTTTTTGTCCCAGTCTCTTCTTATTAGTTGATTGGGAAGATTGTGCTCTTTGAGTAATTCAAGATGTTTCGATGACAATTCAAGATTTGGATGAAAAAAATTAATAAACGATGATATACTAAACTTGTCA
>OHAX01000988.1_pt1 | contig 13621 bp, 16 predicted proteins | sample 1577261 | NCBI WGS metagenome assembly OHAX01 (sample SAMEA3541483, study PRJEB24748) | human gut metagenome | biome: human gut; feature: human-associated habitat; material: faeces | place: China | collected 2012 | reverse complement strand
CTGTGATTGCGTGGGTCTGGCGTTGGGAATATTAACATTGATATTATAGGAGGAAGGATATATGGGAAAGTATTTCACAGTGGCCGAAATGGTAAAGAGCGAAACGGCAGATAGACGTGGTATCGACAACCGCCTGCCAAAAGCATTGATATGCAATGTAAACGGCTTAATAGACAACGTTCTTGATCCTCTCCGAAAAGTCTATGGCAAACCTATCACTGTAACGAGTGGGTATCGTTGTGAGGCATTAAACAAGGCTGTAGGAGGAAGTAAGACCAGCGAACACATGAAAGGAATGGCAGCCGATATAGTTGGCACTCCGAACACAAAAGCGGAAAACAAAAGGCTATTCAATCTCGTGCAGGAACTTGAACTTCCTTTTACGCAGCTGATAGATGAGAAGAACTTCTCATGGGTTCATGTTAGCTATGATAGCTGCAACGTGAAAAAACAGGTTTTAAAATTATAATCAATAGGAGGAACAATCATGAAATCAACAGGTATCACATTTAGCCAGATCGCAGAAAAACGTTACCTAAGCGATGCCATACAAGTAAATTCAGAAACCATTGGGCTCCAGCTAGAGTTTAAAGAATCCGGGAAGCTGGCTGTTTATATAAGCTATGATGGAGAAAAATACTCCGTTGTAGAGACTAGAAATTTCACTACTCTGAATTTCGCCCGTCCCGTTGTCGGTCTTATACCCGGACAATACATCAAGGTTGAATGTGAAACGCAGCCAACCAAGGCTCAATACTTTGAATCTGAAGAATAATGGGAACGATAGGATTAAATCCGATTAGGCTTGACCGGATAGGGCTTGATCCTATCCGCATCAATGCGATTAAGTTGGGAGTTCCGGGAGCTTCCGGTACCGAGCGTCCCTACATTGACCCGGAAGTCTTAGCATCCTTGAAAGCCGTCTGCATCTGTTACGGTAAAAGCAACGACGACCCGGACAGGGCTGTTGTCAAGAACTTGGTGGACCCTGACAATCCGTTTGTGATTAGTAACGCAGCTTACACTGAAGGAAGTGGCTACGCAGATAAAGGCAGTCCCTACTATGGCGCATTCGTAACCGACGGAATCGACGACCTGATTACTTCCACCAAATCAGCAACAGAAATGCTAGATGGCAGTAATGAGATTACGGTTGTTAGTATGATTCATCAGATAAAAACAAATTCTGATGTTACTAGAAACAACTGGTTCTTTACTCCGGTATCTTACTTGGAAAATAGAGTAGTAGAGAATAAAACAGGAAAGACAGGTATTTATGGCTATACTTCAACTAACGTCACTAATGCGCAGATTTCAGATATAACTCCAATTTTAGGTGATAAAAATGATTATACTCTATATTCTAAAATAGAGGATGGAGATAGAGATTATTTTACTGTTGAAGGCTTTCAAAATCAAGGAATATGGTATGTTTCTTCTATTGCTTGGTACTGGACAATCATCGCCAACAAGGTACTGACTACCGACCAAATCAACCAAGTAATCGCTTACTTCAACTTGGATAGAACTCTTAACCCTGATATACTGTGTAATACTATCAAGCAGGGAATCACCAACGAGAACCACGCAGAGTTTGGCGATAAGCTGATAGACTTTTCAGGCAACGGTAGGGATATTCAGTTGAACAATCTAGCTTGGAAGGGGGATTCAGGTATTGGGAAGTATAATTTCTCTAATATAAATACAATTGCTTCTAATAGGTTTGAGGGTGCAGTAACAACTAATAAATGCCATTTTACAAAGAAATTAACCAATACTACAAATAACTTCTGTGATTTAGTTGTTATTTCTCCTAATGAACCAATAAAATTTAAGGTTAGTGGTCTTTCAGATGGAAGGAAGTTATTTGTCGCAAATAAGAGCGGTTCAGGTTCTAATTATAATTTTGATAATGGAGAACATGAAGTTTCTTTGTCTTTTGCAGAAGGAGTTGGACAAAATAATCCTTTTGGAGTAACAGGGGATATTGGCGACATAGACGTTACAGTAGAATTTATTCCTTCCCACGCAGGTGCTCTCTGCCTTGACGGAGTAAATGACTTTGGCAAGGTGACAGGGATGCCGATTTACAAGGATTATACTTTCATTGCAGAAAGAGAATTTTTAAATGAGACTTTCCCTAATCAAGTATGTCTAGCAAGTAAGTCTAAAATTGCAGAAGAAGGAGAAAATGGTGGTGCTTTTATTGTTGATAATATTAGTGTTAACTCTATTATTAATCCTTATAGTTTTTATAAGGTCACTAGTTTGCCAAATTTAAATACTTTTGATAGACAAATAGTATTTCAAAGTAAATACAAATATCTTGATAAAGATATTGTTGCTGGTACGGCTACTGATAGTGATACTTTATGGTTAGGAACATTTAGAGATAACGATAGTCGATTTGCTAATGCAGCTATCTACTTTCTCATGTCCTTCCCCTATAGCATGTCCGAGTTCTTGATAGAAAGACAACTAAAGAAGCATAAGTTAGGAACACTATATCCTAATATGGTTGAATTTAGACCGATAGTGAAGAGTAATCTACCTTATTCTTCCATTTCCTATTCTGTTAATCCCGGAGAATATATCTCTGTAGATAGCATGGTTACCATCACTGTAACGTTGCCAAATACCTCTGATAAGCTAATGGAGGTATCGTGCAATGCTATCAGTGACATATCCATATCCGGTGACAATGGCGTTTACGAGATTACGGGAAAGGTAGTTAAATCTCCTCAAAAGATAAACCTTGTTATCTCCAGCTACTTGACAATGTTAAGCAACTCAACTTTAATTTCAAATGAAACATTAATTAAAAACGAATGATATTATGGAAAAGATATTTGATATAGCAAAAGACAGTGAACAATCGTGGGGGACTTTAGCTACTGCGATTGATGGGAACTTTGAGGAAGTGAATGCAGAAGTTAGTGGTATAAAAAATAATTTTGATATAACAACCATCCAGTCAAAAAACCTTTTTGACGGAAGTGTAATACAAGGGTATATTAAGAGCTCTGACTATGGATTCAATGAAGACGCATCTGGTAAATATATAGCAACTGCACCAATCAAAGTAAAACCCAATTTTTATTATTACATCAAAAGGAATGTAATCATTGGTAATAAATATGTCCGTTGTTTGATTGATGAAACAGATGCAAATGGGAAATCTGCTCTAAACGCCATAAATGATAATGCTCTTGGTGTGGTAGTTGATGACAAACCATTCCGTATTCCTTCAGACTGCAATTACATTCAGGCCCAACTTGTTTTTGGGGAAACACCAACAACTGACGATTATTTGAAATTGATGATTGAAGAGATCGGAGAAACTTACGATTCGAGTTTTGTACCTTCTGATTATGTCCCGTTTGCAGATAAAGAATATAAGATAAAGTCTTCCGCATTACCAAAAGAAATCGTTGCAGAACCATTTAAGGTACTTCTTATAGGTTCATCATTTGGTGTTAACACTATTTGTCATTTGCCTTTCATGGCTTCGTCTGCAAATATTGATATTATATGTGGAAATACATATATTGGTGGTGGCTCTTTGCAAAATTACGCTGATATAGTTAAAGGAGTAGACATTGCCAAAGGTATGGAAGCGAAAATTTATGCCGATGGAGCTTGGAAAGACATTAACGCTAAAATATCAGATCCCAAAATATTGCTTGACAAAGCACTGGCATTTACCAATTGGGACGTAATCATTATACAACCTTCGGCGGATGAAAGTCAATCTTGGAATTCGACAAAAGCTGATAATGTTGAAACTATAATTGATTACATCAAAGTAAATGCCCCTAATTCAAAGATCGTTTATAATTCAATATTTTGGAAAGAAGCCGTTAATTCGACAGATAAGTCAGCACAAGTACAAGCGACAACGAACATCGTTGCTCATTGTCAAGCAATGCAGAATGATTTCGGTATTGAATGGATACCGACCTGTATAGCAGTGCAGAATGCACGAATGACTAAATTAATGGGATATGGTGCTGGTAGTGCTGATTGGTCAATCCCCGACCTTGCTGAAACCGACCATTATCACCTTGATATTGGCGTTGGAAGTTATGTTACCGGTGCTTGCTTGTTTGAGTATTTCTTTAATTCTTTGTATGGTAAATCAGTTATCAATATCAACTACACACCTGAAGAATCAAAAATCAAGGTTTGGAGTGGTTTTGATTATACCCAACCAAGTGAAGAATTTATGAAAATAGCTAACTATTGCGCAATGGCATCAGTAAGAAATCCATTGGAAGTCAATACAGCTATCGCAGCGAGATACCCATATGTTGCACAATAAAAACTCGCTTGGCATATCTATTACACGGCTTTATTACTGTAAAAAATTAAACAAATCTTATGAAATACATTACATTCCCCACAGCGAATTTGAACGAGATTATTAACAAAATAACATTTATAAAATAACTTATGTCAAAGTTACAGTACATCGTTTTTCCATATTCCGATTTGGAGGAAGTTCCACAAGAGGAGCTGGATAAAAGAAATTTAGTGCCTCGTATAAGCTTGAATGGTAAAAAGGCTTTGATGAAAGCCGAACATTATGCTGAAATATTTGCAAGTAAAATGATTATGACTCTTTCAGAGGACGGAGAGACACCGATTGTGTCTTATCCTTATCCGGTATACGAAGGCGAAGAATTGAATACTTTATTGTCGGGTCCGGAGTGGTCTTCAAGCGATAGTGTTTTATGAAAAACTTGCTCTACATCATTCTATTGATGCTGGCAATATGTCTCACATCCTGCCGGAGCATTAAGTATGTTCCGGTAGAGACCGTGAAAACGGAGTACAAGACACGTGACAGCATCCGTTTTGACAGCATCTATGAGCATGACAGTATATTCCTATTCGTAAAGGGAGATACTGTCTACAAGGAGAAGTATCGGTACAAATACCGGCATCTGACAATTAACAAAACAGATACAGTTATGCTGACCGATTCCGTGCAGATCCCTTATCCGGTGGAGAAACAGCTAACCCGGTGGCAACAGATGAAAATAGAGCTTGGCGGCTGGGCTGTTGGCGTAATTGTAATACTATCTATTGTGTTAATGCTTAAGTTATTCAGAAATTAACCGGCTAATATCTTCACAGACCTCCCCGGTATGAAAAGTTTAAAATTCAGCTATACAACAATTTCCAATGAAAAAAGTTCAATGAAAGGAGGAAAAATTATGAGATAATCAGAAATTAATCGGGAACCGGTAAAGTAGAAGGCCGGTAATCGTTAACAAATAATCCAGGGGCGGGATAGAAGAAAGCCCCACACCCGTTTCAGACGACCAAATCATACACGGGCTAACATCGCAGGGACTGTTAAGGGGCTTTCGTAGCTTTATCAACAGATTTTGCGATGTTTTGTTTTTCAACTATATATGTTTGACAACATGAAAAATATAGATTTATATAAAGAGCTGGTCGTAGCCGTGTCAAAAGAGACGGGAGTAGAGGAGATCGATATGATCCATAGCAACTCGGAAGAAGCGGTGGACGCAAGATATATCCTCATACATTTACTAGCCCAAAAGCTCACCGATACCCAAATATCTTCCGTTACGAAATTAACCCGTCAGTCAGTAAACAAGATCCGGAACAACTTCCAGTACAAGATCAAGAAATGGAGTGTAGCAACGAACTTGCAACATATTAGCAATGAGGTAGCAACGGAATAGTTTAGGAGCAACGCACTTTTCCTGTCCTTTGTTACACGGTTAACGTTGACCGTGTATAAATACTTATAAGTTATGAAAATTAAAGGAATGAGTGGTGAGGAATACAGCGTCACCGGACAGGGACAAGGTAATTATAACACAGTGGGTGCTTCCGCTGGTATTGCGTCTTTCCTTGGGCTTAATGCAGGAAGTCTCTTTGGTGGTTGCGGTTGCGGAAACGGACGTAATGCAGGTTATGCAGGCCCGGTAGAAGTAATTACTTCGGAAGACAGACCTGTCAGCCGCTATGAAGCCGGTATGATGGATAAGCTCGCAGCGAAAGATTCTGAAATTGCGTTGCTTAAGTCTAACACCTACACGGATCAGAAACTTGCTGATGTTTATGATCGTCTTCTAACTATCATCAACAGAAACAAGGATGAGCAAAATGGGATCAACATGAATCAGGCAGTTTACAATGGTGTAAATACCGCTACGATTAGCTGTATGAAACAACAGATTGCAGAACTGGCTGCGTTGAGTGAGCTTGTTGTTCCTCAAAGAAAGGTGTGTGATACCGGATGTTGCTGTAACGGGTAAGCGTTATGTATTCCAACGCACAAAAACTGGCGGCTGTGCTCAATAAATGGGCGCAGCCCGCTATCCAAGAGTTACTAGGTAATAATTTGAACCGGTTGCCTTTTCTTTCCAGCATCGAATCGAAGATAAAATCTACCGGATGGGTAAGTCCGATGTGGAGCATGGCAAAGGAAATATCCCCGGTACTTGATGGTGTTTCGTCTTCTCTGATAGAGCCGTTTATTGCAAAGTATATAAGTGGTATTCCCGATGACTCCATTCCGGAACTTGCCCATAACGTAGTAGATGATGCTATAAAAAACGGAGGTTTATCCCTGTTTGAAGGAAAGGTTGAATTTGAGCCGGAGGACTTGGAAGAGTTGAAAACCCTTCTCAAATACAATCTTCCTATTAAAGAGGCAACTTCATCTTATAGCGTGTTGACAGAAGAACCTACTCCGCAAGGTGAAGATGCGGACGAAAAATAACATATAAATCTTTATTATTATGATTCAATTAACTCCAATTGCAATCGCTGCTACCAGCCAGCAATATCTGACTAACGTAGTGGAAAATTTATGCCAGGCGTTTTGCGCTGACAATGGTGTACAGCCTACCGGCATTGTTAATTTTACCGTTGCAGAGCAACAGACGGTAAATACTCAAACTATCGTGACAATAAACGCTGCCGTTCTTGTAGCCTACACTCCGAAAGGTTCCTGCCGTACTGTTACCAAACAATGGGTTGAGCAGTTCAAGGTCGCATTTATCGGTGCTGCCGGTGCTGTCCCTACTATCTCTTTGACTCCGCTTGTTACACAAGTGACACCGGAGAATGTAAGATGTTGCAATCGTGCCTATGGCGTAAGCCTTGCTACTCCGCTGACTATTTCCGCCACCTTTCCCGCTTAACGAACCCGTACCGGTGCTAAGGTTATCACCGGGAAAGTCCGTAAAGAAGGAAAAGAACATTAATACTAAAAAATAGAATTATGAAGTATATAGATATGATGAAGAAAGCCAAGGCGGACGGTGTAACCTCCGATAAGGCTATGTGGAAAAGCGTGGAGAGTGTGGATGAAATTCTCTGTGTAGTGAAGGAAGAACATCCGGAACTATACATGTCTTTCATGAGAGAGCAACATGAAGCCCTTTACGGTCCCCACTACGACAAACATTTCGCTGAGGTTGATGTAGAGAAGATCAAATACACCAATGCGGCCGGAGAAAAGAAGACCGGTGCACACTGGAGCGTAGATCAGATCATGGAGGCAACTAAATCCATGCCGTTCCCGTCCGGAACGACGCCATGGGACAAATACGTTGCTTTCAACTCGTTTTATGCCGACATGTGCGTAGTTTTGGATGAAGCAACGCTCCTAAAGGCTGCTTACCGGTTCTACTTCGCAGATGAAGATGCACCGGCTGGTAAGATTTGGGAGTACATGACCGCAATGAATTATGAGGACTAACCTCGACATATTGCTAGAGGAAGCGGACGACAGGTATCATCACGATTTCTGTCGCCTGCTTATGGTCATGTTGTGGAACGCTTAGAAAAGATTCTGGATTGGCTTGTGCCTGTCGCTGTGATAGCGAAGGTTGCATCTTTGTGTTTGTCCCTGGCTATGTAGTCAGGGATTTTTTATACCTTTGCCGAAAACTAACATTATGGCAGAAGAAAAGAAATACGACTACGACTCAATAAACGAGTTGATAACTTGGGCTAAAGAAACGCTCAACAATAAGAGATACCCGGTCGGGGAATTCCAGCTTGATAAATGCGCAAAGATTCTCGATTGCGGAAAATACCTTGATTCGATGATAGCAGTGATTTCGAGGAACTGGGAGAATCCTACGTTTTATCCGACTGTAGACCAGTTGAGATTGTTTAGGGAGAAGATAGAGAAGGCAGCCGAATAAACTGCCTTTTTTTTGATTCTATATAATATTTCCGTATATTTACCTTCTATAAAAAGGAGAAAGTATCTAATTCGGATAAAGTTGCTCTATTGTTGCTCTTTTATGCATATATAATAATCATAAACTATTATAATACATATATTTATATAATTTTAAAACCTAGCTTCCCAAGCTGGGGGTCGCGAGTTCGAGCCTCGTTTACCGCTCTTTTGAAAATCAGGTGGTTATCTTAAAAAAAACTGCCTGATTTTTTATTTTTCAAGCCCCCTTTTCTATGGTTTTATCTATTATCGGACGAAACCTAAACTGAACATATTGTAGAATAACCCTAATTGAATAACCAATATGGCTAAGGAAATAGAGAAATATCTCCCCGTAGATTACAGTGACAGTTTTTCCATAGAAGTTACAGAAAATCGTTTGTCTCCTAAAGATATTATTTTAAAAGTCTTTGCTCATAACCCCGCTTGGCTCCGAATGTTGTATGCAATAAGGGCCTGTTTAGTCAAACCTTTCGGTATAGAAACTAAAGCTATTGAAAGTGAAGAACTTATTATAGAGGAAGACAAGCAAGAAGCAATTATGAGAAAAGACGATAAACATTTATTGTTTTATGTCGATATTTTCATTACGCCATTGGAAACAGGAAAACAAATGATTGAGGTTACCACATTAGTAAAATACCATAATTGGGTAGGAAAGGCTTATTTCTTTTGTATAAAACCTTTTCATCGGGTCATAGTGCCTTTAGTTCTCAAAAAAGCGCTATGCTGAACAAGCACAGTCGCGGATGCAACTATATAACGAATATGAAAAATGAGATATGTAATATAGAAGTACATGACTTTAGAAAATTAATGCATGAAGAATAGGGCAGTTCATGCATTTTTCGTATTTTTGCACCCTGTTTTAACACTCAAGAAAACTTTAAATAGAAAAATATAATGGCAAAAGAACTGAAAGACCTTACCAAACGTAGTGAAAACTACTCACAGTGGTATAACGATTTGGTGGTAAAAGCTGATTTGGCAGAACAGTCTGCTGTGCGCGGATGTATGGTGATTAAGCCTTACGGATACGCTATCTGGGAGAAAATGCAACGTCAATTGGACGACATGTTCAAGGAAACAGGACACGTAAATGCATACTTCCCGCTATTAATCCCGAAATCATTCTTAAGCCGCGAAGCAGAACACGTAGAAGGGTTTGCGAAAGAGTGTGCCGTAGTAACACATTATCGTTTGAAGAATGCGGAAGACGGTTCAGGAGTTGTAGTAGATCCTGCAGCTAAATTGGAAGAGGAATTGATTATCCGTCCGACATCAGAAACAATCATCTGGAATACTTATAAGAACTGGATTCAGTCATACCGTGACCTGCCTATTCTCTGCAACCAATGGGCGAATGTTTTCCGTTGGGAAATGCGTACCCGTCTTTTCCTGCGTACTGCCGAATTCCTGTGGCAAGAGGGACATACCGCTCATGCTACCCGTGAAGAAGCAGAGGAAGAAGCAATCAGAATGTTGAATGTATATGGTGAATTTGCAGAAAAATATATGGCTGTTCCCGTTGTAAAGGGAGTGAAATCAGCCAATGAACGTTTTGCAGGTGCACTTGACACTTACACAATAGAAGCCATGATGCAGGACGGAAAAGCATTGCAAAGTGGTACTTCCCACTTCCTGGGACAAAACTTTGCAAAGGCATTCGATGTTCAGTTCGTTAACAAGGAAAACAAGTTGGAGTATGTTTGGGCTACTTCATGGGGTGTTTCTACTCGTTTGATGGGTGCATTGATTATGACTCACTCGGATGACAACGGATTGGTATTACCTCCACATTTGGCTCCGATTCAGGTAGTAATCGTTCCTATCTATAAGAATGACGAACAACTGAAACAAATTGACGCTAAAGTAGAAGGCATTGTAGCTAAGTTGAAAGCATTGGGTATCTCTGTGAAATATGATAATGCAGATAACAAACGCCCGGGCTTCAAATTCGCTGATTATGAATTGAAGGGTGTACCTGTTCGTTTGGTTATGGGTGGTCGCGATCTTGAAAACAACACTATGGAAGTGATGCGCCGTGATACACTGGAAAAAGAAACGGTTACTTGTGAAGGCATTGAAACATACGTTCAGAATTTGCTTGAAGAAATGCAAGCTAATATCTACAAGAAAGCATTGGACTACCGTAACTCCAAGATTACAACAGTAGACACCTATGACGAATTTAAAGAAAAAATCGAAGAAGGCGGATTTATTCTGGCTCATTGGGATGGAACTACTGAAACCGAAGAAAAAATTAAGGAAGAAACTAAAGCAACCATTCGTTGTATTCCGTTCGAGTCATTTGTTCCGGGAGACAAAGAACCTGGTAAATGTATGGTAACAGGTAAACCATCTGCTTGCCGCGTGATATTTGCACGTTCTTATTAAACAAAATTCGCACATAATTATAAAAAGGATGGAAACGGCTCAATCGCTTTCATCCTTTTCTTTTTTTCCTTCCATATTATATTATTTATGGCCTGTCCTAATAGTTCATTAGACATTCAATAGTTATTTCAAGCTCTTTTTTCAATCCATTTCAGTTTTATTTCAGAAATATCCCTTTTCTTTGTAGTATGTAAAAAAGAAAGGAGACAAAATTATGAAGATATTGATTGTAGAAGACGAACCCTCTTTGAGAGAACTGATTCAATGTTCACTTGAAAAAGAACGTTACGTTGTAGAAACAGCCAGTGACTTCAATTCTGCTCTACGCAAAATTGAAGATTACGACTATGATTGTATCTTATTGGACATCATGCTACCGGACGGAAGCGGACTTGATCTTCTTGAACGACTGAAAGCTCTCCATAAGCGGGAGAACGTGATTATTATTTCCGCGAAAGACTCTCTGGAAGACAAAGTTTTGGGATTAGAACTGGGAGCGGACGATTATTTGCCAAAGCCATTTCATTTGGTTGAACTAAATGCACGAATTAAAAGCGTGATTCGTCGCCATCAGCATGATGGAGAGATTGATATCCGCCAAGGCAACGTACGGATAGAACCGGATAAATATCGTGTATTTGTCAACGAGCAGGAAGTGGAACTAAATAGAAAAGAATATGATATCCTGTTATATTTTATCAATCGCCCTGGGAGATTAATCAATAAAAACACTTTGGCCGAATCAGTGTGGGGAGACCATATCGATCAGGTCGATAATTTTGACTTCATATATGCACAAATCAAGAATCTTCGCAAAAAGCTCAAGGATTCGGGTGCAACTATTGAAATTAAAGCAGTCTATGGATTTGGGTATAAAATGATAGTAGAATAAAAAGGAAAGAGATTATTGTCCATGAAATTAATATATTACATCATTCTTCGTATTACCCTTGCTCTGACTCTCATACTGACGGTCTGGGCTATCTTCTTTTATGTTACGATGATCGATGAAGTCAACGATGAAGTGGATGATGCTTTGGAAGATTATTCGGAAACCATCATTATCCGGGCATTGGCAGGAGAGGAGCTACCTTCTAAAACCAATGGCTCCAACAATCAATATTATATGATGGAAGTAAGCAAAGAGTATGCGGAAAGCCGGGAGGATATTCAGTATAAAGACTCTATGGTATACATTGAAGAAAAAGGAGAGACCGAGCCGGCACGTATTCTTACTACTATCTTTAAAGATGATGAAGGACGATACCACGAGCTGACAGTATCAACTCCCAGCATTGAAAAAGACGATTTGAGAGATGCCATCCAGGTGTGGATTATATTTTTATATGTAGCTTTATTATTCTGCATTATTATCATTTCCGTATGGGTATTTTACCGGAATATGCGACCGCTCTATGTACTTCTACACTGGCTGGACGGTTATCAAACAGGAAAAAGAAATAAACCTTTGAGTAACGATACTCAAATCACGGAATTCCGGAAATTAAATGAGGCTGCCATTCGTTATGTGGAACGTACGGAGCAGATGTTCGAACAACAAAAACAGTTTATCGGAAATGCTTCACACGAGATACAAACTCCACTTGCTATCTGCCGTAATCGATTGGAAATGTTGATGGAAGATGATTCGCTATCAGAAAAACAACTGGAAGAACTGATGAAAACGCATCAGACTTTAGAATACATTACTAAATTAAACAAATCCCTATTATTGCTTTCCAAGATTGATAATGGTCAGTTTACGGATACCAAAGAATTGGAACTCAATGTACTTCTCAAACAATATCTGCAAGATTACGAAGAAGTTTATGATTATCGCAACATAGAAGTCACGATAGATGAACAAGGCGTTTTCAAGGTGACAATGAACGAATCCCTGGCTGTTGCTTTGCTCACTAACCTCCTGAAAAATGCATTTGTACATAATATTGATGGAGGACATATCCGAATCACCGTTACTAAGAACGGTATTACTTTCCGAAATTCGGGAGTGGAACATCCGCTGAACAAGGAACATATCTTCGAACGTTTCTATCAGGGTAGCAAAAAAGAAGGATCTACAGGGCTGGGATTAGCTATAGCCGATTCCATCTGTCGTTTGCAACATCTGAATATAAAATATTACTTCGAGCAGAATGAACATTGCTTCGAGATTTCCCAATCATAAGATTCATCTGAAAAACACAGAGGACACGGATTTTAAGTGAACGACCTGTCGGTTATCATAAAACCAATTTGTCAGGTATATCCATCCACCTGTTTCTCCGTGTCCTCTGCGTCTTTTATAGTGAGCAGGTTATCGGGATCGTATTTCTCTCCTCATAAACATGATATAAGAAATAGCGAAGCAAATAACCGTTGCCGCAATCAATCCGGTCAACTGTGGCCATACAACTAAAAGACTTTGTCCCAATGGGAGCGGACTAGGGATAGCTCCCTGTACCTGTTCCATAGTCAATGGCCCCAAACTTCTGACAGAAGGCATCAATAGTGTGGTGGTAGCTTCATTAAACAGTTCACTCGGTGCCAAACGCATCAACCCTAGAATAAACTTCTGATAACTGATAATCTGATAAGGTGATGCCATCTGTGACGGACTCAACCCTTTTGCCACCAAATTAACAATCATGGTATAGAATACACTAAAAAACAGCCAAACGGCCACAGATGCTAATGCAGAAGTCGCTGCCTGACGGAAACGGAGTGAGAACAGAATAGCCAGATTCAACCAGAATGCTACATAAAAGATACTGGTAATGATGAAGAAAACAATTCTCCAAAACTCTTCTGCCGTAGGAGGAATACCAATAGCAATCAGCCCACATCCCATCACCAGAAAGCCCAATACAAACAACATGATACCTATCACAATCAAAGCAGCCACAAACTTCGCATTGATAATGCAATCGCGATGAATAGGCTGGGACAGCATACGGCTCAATGTTCCTTTATTTTGTTCGGAAT
>OHAX01000974.1_pt1 | contig 13794 bp, 6 predicted proteins | sample 1577261 | NCBI WGS metagenome assembly OHAX01 (sample SAMEA3541483, study PRJEB24748) | human gut metagenome | biome: human gut; feature: human-associated habitat; material: faeces | place: China | collected 2012 | reverse complement strand
GGGACGAACTCATCCTTTTATCAGGAACCCACTCCCAGGATAACTAACCCTTACTTCATTTGTGTTGGACCATCCCTGATCGGGATTTACCCATACACGTAGACGGATGGCATTCATGCCCAAATCCCGGAGTAGTGACATACATTCATGTCCGTTTCCTTCAGCATCATAGAATTTGTAACCTTCCTTTTCCATTTCTGTCAACCAACTGACATCGGCTCCTTTGGCAAAACCAGACATGTCATAGGCTTGATCTTGATTTTCCGGAAATACCGGTTTATCATCATTGTTGTCACAGGCTGTGAAGAAGGCTCCGCACAGTAGTGCGGAAGCCATCAATATATTTTTGAATCGTTTCATAATTATATACTGTTATCTAAAGGTTATTTATTAGAAGCGGAATAAGTACCGTCTATCAGATTGACTGTGATAGTATAAGTTCCGGCAGTCAATGGAATACCGTCGTTGCTGTTATAATATAGTTTTCCATTGCTTCCTCCATACGCTCCGGTCCAGTCATCTTTTATATAAAATTTGATACCCCAGTTAGAATCTTGTGATAACGTAATCGTTCCCGAATATTCTCCGGTAGTTCCTGTTGTGGCGATAGGATATAAATTGTTATCCCCCTCTATTCCATAATAACAATAGATGTTATTTCCAACTGCATAAGTTTTATAGGTCAACTCTTTTAATGAAACGTCAAACAGATAAAGACCGGCAGCAGGTGCAGGAATATTCTTTGCTTGTCCATTTACAAGAGTTCCAGCTTCTGCCGTACTTTCCGAGTCATCATTGGCAATGGTGTACATTTTGTCGGTGTCCCATGCATCTCCTGATGAGAACAGGGTCATCGCATAATTTCCGTATTGTGAGTTGACATCCACTATACCTGCATATTTTTGTTCTTCCTTATAGTACACTTCAATTTTATGATCGTATGTCCAGTCGCTACCTTGGCCGATTCCCGGCAAATACAAATATTGTCCCTCTTCCGGTTCCGGCTCCGGTTCTATAGAACCTTCTTCTACTGATACAGTCCATTGTTGAGGGTTGCTTAGATCGATAGAAAGCGTACACTCTCCTGCCTGTGGCACATTAACTGTTATGTCTCCAGCTGTTTCTCCGAGATTTAACGCTGTGCTGCTGCCGCTGAATGCCATAGGAGTATCTTTAGCTTTCGTGTCATCAATGTCGTATCCACCATTATCATTCGGATTGGCACATGTATGGTCATATAATTTACCCGTTCCACTGATTTGGATAGTCATACTTCCGGCTGCATTAGCATTGAATGTAGCTGTCCATTTTCTGCTTGTTTGGTTAAATTCCATTGTTGCATCGATATCTCCACTGACGTTCAATGTTGGTATTTGTATTCCGTTCCATTGCTTATTATTCGTGTCAAATGTGATATAATAACAACCTCCAACTCCTGGGAACCAGCATTTCCAATCCCCTGCTGTAGTTAGTAAGAACGGCATTCCGGTTTCGTTGTCATTTCTCCAGATCGTTCCGTTGGCTTCTTTAATCAGGAAGTTGTACCAGGCATTTACTCCTACAAATCCTTTGTATACACCATCTGTATTTACTGAAAATAAACTCATACCGGTGTCTGTGCCGTTTTGATCCAGCATGCTGGCGAAACGCATATCCAGTTCATAAGGAGTGATGTTGATTACTTCCACATTGCTATATGCCGGTTCGATGTTGTTCCCCGTTGTTCCTTTCAGTCTGAAATAGAATTTAGTGGCTACATTGGCTTCAACCCCCAGATTATTGGTGACAATATTTAATTCGGCTCCATTGTAAGTCTTGGAAAGAGAGGTTTCGGTAGACTCAACGATCGTTCCGGAGAAATCTTCGTTTAATGCAACCTGTATACTTGTTTTCAATAAGTTGGTTGGTTTGAAATCCGGATTGTTGATAGCCAATGTCCGGTCGGTCCATGCCAGTGACAGAACATTCTTTTGTGCGATATCTTCCGTCAATACAATGTTGTTTGTAGAAGCTATCAATTCATTTTCTGTCAGGCTCGATAAATAATATTTATCTGCGTCATCTTCACAGGCACTCCATATAAAGAGAGCCGCCAATGCAAGGAACAGACTATTTATAGTTTTCATATATCGTTTGTATTAGAGGATGATTAATAATTTTCATTATATAAATTGGGATTAGCCGTCAGTTCGGTAGCCGGTATCGGATAGATATTATACTTGCTATTTACAGCTACGCCACCTTTTTCACCACCTTTCCATTGCCACAGATATTTGTCGGTAGTGAACATTCCGAAACGGATTAAGTCGGTGCGACGGTATCCTTCCCAATAAAGTTCACGGGCACGTTCTTTCAGGATAAAGTCCAGTGTCAGGTCGGCTTCCGCTTTATTATGAGAGTCGTCGCCATAAGCACGTTCTTGCAGTTTATTGATATATCCCAATACAGTTCCTTTATCACTACCCGTTCCGCCACGTACCACAGCTTCCGCCATCATCAGATATACGTCTGCCAAACGGAATAAAGGATAATCTGTATTTACACCACCATCTGCAGTGTTGGAAGCAGTTGCTCCGACATCTGTCAGGTTAGTCCATTTTTCTACAAAATATCCGTTTGACTGGTTATCCATCACATCCAGATATTGTGTTTGTCCGTCAGTGAAGAACATATAGCGCTTATCATCAGTTCCACTAAATAAGGCCGGAATCTCTCCGCGTACACGGAACATTCCCCAACCGCTTTTCACACCATAATTTTCAGGAATCTGTTTGTCGGAAGTATTACTTACGGCACCACAGACGATGTAGGTGGAAGAACCCCAAGATACGGTATGTGTAGCGTCCACAGGTAAGGTGAATATAATTTCGTTGGCAGTACGCTTATCATTATCCGCATTGAATAGTTTGCTGTAGTCATCTTCCAATGAATATCCCTGTGCGATAGCCTGTTGACAGGCAGCGATACATTCTGTATACTTCGACGTTTCAATATACACCTCTGCGTTCAGATAAAGTTTGGCAAGCAATGTATAGGCGGCTCCTTGTGAAGCACGTCCATAAGGACAATCCCCTTTGCTAAGCATATCATTTGTAATGGCATTTAATTCAGATTCTATATAACTGAAAATTTGTGCAGACGTATAACGTGGAGGCAGATAGCCGACAGTCGGGTCATTCTCTGTTACGAACGGGATGTTGCGGAATAAGTCCATTGCATGGTAGTAGAATAAAGCACGCATGAAACGAGCTTCAGCCCGGTAATGGCGGATTTCAGTTTGATCCTGTTCGTTAAATTCTGCCAGCTTTTCATCGGTTGCGTTACGGAGAAATTCATTGCATAATGCTATGTTATAATAAATCCGATAGTACATGTCTGATACCCAAGGATCATTAGCATCCCAACTTAAATAAGTCAATCCACTCACATTATCACCTGACAACCAGGTAGAGGCCACCTCGTCTGTTCCACATTCCTGCAGGTTGAAGAAGCAACGCATATAATCCTGTCCACTATTACTGCTCAAGTCTGGATCACCCCCTTTTTCCTGTCCGGTGGTCACCATGGCAGCATATATCTTACCTAAAACGGCTTTATAGTTTTCAGCATTGGTATATATCGTAGAAGATGTTTCGTCTTCATGCGGATATTGGTCTAAGTCGCCTATGCAGGAGTTCAGCAATAATGCACTGCAAAAATAGAAGGCTGTATATAATATCTTTTTCATGATTCGCTTGTTTTTAAATAGTTAGAAGTTGAAACCTACATTCAGTGAGAAGGTGCGCGGACGTGGATAGAAGGAATTATCCACACCATTAGGAACCTCCGGGTCGACGCCGCTGTACTTGGTGATACAGAATACGTTCTGAACCATGGCACTCACATTCAGGCTACATCCTTTGCAGATTTGACCGAAATTATAGTTCAACGATAGATTATCCATTTTCAGGAAAGAAGCATTTTCTACATAATAGTCGGACAAGTACTGACGGGTCTGGAATCCGGTTTTCAGATAACTTGTAGACAGGTTATTCAATTGATAGGAGTTGTAGCTTACTGTTTCCCAGGCTCCGGCGTTCATAGCCATGGCATTATAGACATAGTTACCGATGTTTGCACGCAAGCTTGTACTCAAAGTCCATTTTTTCCAGCGCAGTGAAGTACTGAAACCGAGAATGTAATCCGGAGCGGGAGAGTGGTAACGATATAAATCGGAAGAGTTGATTTGTCCGTCTCCATTCACATCAAGATAGGCACCTTCTACCGGTTTTCCTGTTTTTTCATCATAGAGTTGATGATAAACGTAGAACATATAAGGGGCGTATCCCTCACTTAATGTTTGTACTTGGTAACTGTCGATATATGGACCTACTGAAGTATTTGTAGCGACAGTTCCGGCAGATAAAGACAGATTTTTTACCTTCATCTTTTGCCAAGTCATGTTGAAGCTGACATCCCAGTTCCAGTCTTCTGTCTGGATAGGAGTTGCATTCACGCTGAATTCAATACCCTGACTGTCCACATTTCCCACATTGGTGGTGATGTTACGGTCGAAGGTGGTACCTGCTGCGGCGGGAACTGTTGCAATCAAATCTTTAGTCTGGCGAGTGTAGTAGTCAAAGCCACCGGTAATACGGTCTTTCAGAAAGCCGAAGTCGAATCCAATATTCCATGAGGTAGTGGTTTCCCATTTCAAGTCAGGGACGTAAGAGCTGGGACGGTAGGTATGGATATATTCATTTCCCATGATACCTTCTGCACCATTTTGGCTTTGAGTATAGATAGGTAGATAATTGTAGTTACCAATACCGTCCTGTTGTCCGGTCACACCGTAACTGGCACGAATTTTCAGATTGCTCAATACTTTATTATCTTTCAGGAAAGATTCTTCCGTCACTCTCCATCCCAAGGCTACAGAGGGGAAAGTACCCCAACGTACATTCTTGGCAAAGCGTGAAGTAGCGTCCCGGCGGATGGTGGTAGTTAGCATATAACGTGAATCGAACGAATAATTCAGACGACCGTAGTATGAAAGTAGTACATGGCGTTCGTCTTTAGCCTTTGAAGTCTTTTGTATTTCTCCCAGCGTGTTCATTTCGTAGTAAAGCGGAGTTGTAGCTTTCCAGTACTGATAATCGTAACCGGCTGTTACGTCAAAACTACTTTTAATCGATTCTACCAATTTGTTGTAGTTGGCATACAAAGTCAGCAGGCGATTTTCTTTCTTCTGTGGACCGTAGCTGTAATCCAGACCGGAAGTGGTGTAATTCTGTGCAGCTTCTGCCGGAACATATACACTTCCCTTACCTTGTGCATAGTCGTAACCTAATGTAGCGTGTAGCTTTAAATCGGGGAAGAAATGAACACGATAGTCCGCATCGATATTTCCGATGAAACGTCTTACGTTACTTTGGGAATCATTCATTTTGATAAGTCCCACCGGGTTCATTACAGCACCGTTGGCTGGTGCACCTGTATTGTCTATTGCTTCCGTGTATCCTCCAAAAGTATCCAGTCCTGAATAAACGGGGATGGTTGGATTCATTGTAGAAGCAGCCCAGATGGCATTCGTGTTACCAAATGTATTGTTATTAATAGACCCTTTCGCATTAATATTCAGTTTCAAGTGGTCTTTGAAGAAAGAGGGGGTTACCATGATGCTTCCCGTGTAGCGTTCTGCGTTGTCTGTGCGTAACAAACCGCTTTGATTGTAATAACCTACTGATATACGAAATGGCCAGTTTTTAGCAATTTTTCCGGAGATACTAAGATTATTATCCGTACCGAAAGCATTCTGGTAAATCTCATCATTCCAGTCCGTATGGGCTGTGCCGAGTAAAGATTGTTGGGCAGTCGTTCCTTGCGTACGGATAGTGTTGACAAATTGGTCATAACTTAGCATATCAGCCAGCTTAGTACGTGTCTGGATGGAATTTGTCGTACTGAATGTAATCTTCAGTTTATCCGAACTTCCTTTCTTGGTAGTAATCAGAATAACCCCGTTGGATGCACGCGAACCGTAAATGGCAGTCGAAGAAGCATCTTTCAGAATGGTCATACTTTCGATATCGTTCGGGTTGATGAGGCTAAGGAAGTTCCCGTCATTACCGCTGATGCCTCCCTGTTCCAAAGGAACACCGTCCAGTACGATCAAAGGGTCATTACTAGTGTTCAGTGAAGCACCACCACGCACACGGATCGTACTTCCCGCAGTGGGAGAACCACTGTTGGACATGATTTGCACACCGGAAATCTTACCATTAATCAGTTGCTCGGGAGAGCTGACCAACCCCATGTTGAAGTCCTTGCTGCTGACGTTAGTTACCGAACCTGTCAGGTCGCTTTTACGCTGCGTACCATAGCCGATTACTACAACGTCGCTCAATACCTGTGAATCACTTTTCAACTGGACATTCAAAGTAGTACTGTTGGCAGGAACTGGTACTACCTTTGTTTCATATCCTACATAAGAGAATTGCAACTCTTTGCTGCCCTGTGGCACATTGAGTGTATAATTACCGTCGAAATCGGTCACTGTTCCGGTAGAAGTACCGACAATGAGGATACTTACTCCGATCATCGGTTCCTTGTTCTCGTCAATCACTTGTCCGGTGATTTTCTTGCCTCCTTGTTGGGCGAAGGCAGGAATGGTGCCTCCTAAAAAGGCTGTACACAACATAAGTAGTACAGTCAGATGGCGTAGATTTAAGATATTCCTGTTCATAATTACTGTGTTATTGATAATAGATTTATTTTTACTTTTTATTTAAAAATCAGCAGCTTTTCCCTTTCTGTCTCTTCCGTTTGCTACCCCCTTTCAGAAGGCTTCAGACGTGGTTCAGACGAAAGATTTGTTCCTCACCGAGGAAGACCTTGTTCCTCACCGATGAACGACCCTTTCCTCACCGAGGAACGAAGGCTTCGACAACGGGGAACTTTAAGAACGATTATTCCAGCCAGATATTTCCTAGTTCAATCTCAACTAAACCTTTCTTGTTTCCTGACATTGATAGCTCCAGCTTTTCAATCCTTTCCGGTAAAAATGCGATTTCCGTTTCCGGATGGAAATACTGTTTCAAGAAGGTCGGATAAGCTATCGGCAGCAGTGCCGTGTCTGTCTGGCGTAAATCTTTCAACGGTATCCGTATGATTCCCTCCGATGATGGAGCAGGACAAGGGCTTTTATAAGTATATCCGTCTGACGTTACGAAACCGGCACTGAATCCTTCCGGAAGTGTTTTCGTGCGATTTACCCGGATACAGAGAACGCTACAATCCTTTACTCTTTCTTTTCTTTCTTCAATCAGGTTCTTTACGAACGTGCGGAGGAAATAGTGCGGATTTTCTCCTTTAGGAGTAAACCGGAACCGGAGCAAAGGTTTTTCCACCGGAGAAGAATCAACCAAAGTACGTTGGAGATCATTCCATTCGGGAAGCGTGTATGCTTCTATCCGGCTATCTGCGTCCGTAATAGTCAATAGTGGTATCGCACTATCTGGGGCAACAACACGAGTAGTCCAATAGGCTCCGGAAGTATAATTCCAGTCCAGTGGATTTCCCTTTATTCCCGATGATGAATTCCTGTAACCGGAATTTCCTGTGGGATAAGTGCGAGTGCTGTTGCCCCGGCATACGATGATGTTATACCTGAAACAATCATCCTTTATTTCTGTAGCGGGTATCGTTGCTTGATAGGTATATCCGCCTGTACGTTTCATCTTGATATATGGATTATGCTCATTCCAAAAAGATATCTTATCGGTGTAGATAATCACAGAATCCGGGAATTCGGTTCCTACCACCTGTGCACTAATCGTCAAATCCTTATTTGCTTCAGTGGTTGCCGATGGAGTATGAACGACTTTATAATCCGTCACACGTGGAGCAGGAGCCACATACTCTCCGATGCGGATGGAATTCCATTGAGAGTCTGCCTGCCAGTTCTGTTTGGGCGTACAGTTTTTATGTTTCAGCAGATAGGTACCCGGACGAAGTCCGCGGATAATCCCGTCTGTCACATCTCCTTTCTGCTGATTTCCTTGATTGAGGGCCGTAAAGGTAAATTCCATCCCTAAATCAGGTATTTGCAAAGCCATGTCCCAAGCACCATAAGCGATGGTAACCACTTCTTTATCGAGTGACGGTTTGGCAAACGGATCGTTCACTACTACCGCGTCCGGCATCACTTCCAGTCTCCAGACTCCCGGTTCGAGGCAATCCATGAAATAAGCACCTGTTCCCTCATAATGAATGATCGGAGAACTGCCACAACCGGCAATGGAAACAAGTTGTGACGCATCTTTGGGCTGGGTGTTGGTATGATTGGAATAATAGAATTTCTTTCCATTATTTAATTCGCTCAAGTCCTCTGTATAACTGACACGAAAACCGTCACCAAATAAAGTGTCCTGTGGATAACTGCCGTATGATTCACCTCTTTTCAGACTGCGTGCAGCTTCGGCAGCTATCTTCATACTGATGGCTTTATGAGGCGTATAGGCAAGATTCAAGAAATGAGTCTGATATTCCGTATTGGCATAAGCGATATCCATCGGATCATACGCAAACTGGGTAATCCATTGAAAACCTGCTGTACGGAAAGTGCGTACCATGGCCGGATACATATAAGAATACATGATATCTGCCGGATCGAACTCATATACCATCCGTGTTTTCTTATCGAATCCTTTCACTTTATCGGAAAAGGGAATATCATAGCGGTCTATATAGGGAAGGAAATTTCCCTGCTGTGTCTGTCCGGATACCAGTCCGATGGGATACCATTGATAAGTAGTTCCCTGAATGGCAGTTTTGTAATAAGCCTCTACTACATATCCGTTGTGGCTTACATTATAGAATACAGGTTTGCGGTTTCCTGTTTTATTGATCGCTTTCAGCATCCGGTTGATATAGGCTTTTACCTCTTTCTTCGTACCGGAATGACAAGGTTCATTATTGATTTCGAACCCAACAATGGAGGGATCGTCTTTATAAGCTAACCCCGTATATGGATTGACGTGCTTCACCAAACCATGAAGATAGGTTTCTTGTGCAGCGATAGCTTCCGGGTGGGAGTGCATATCGCATTTATCATATTTATAGGAGAAGCCGCCCGTCTGTATGTTTCGTTCGGGATATCCGTTCCCGAAGTTGGTCTGCGCGGTAATCACAATATGAATATTGCGTTCTTTGAGTTTGGCAATCAGGTAGTCCATCAAGTCGAGATGCTCGTTTTCGAGGAGATTTCCCTGTCCGTCTGTCAGTTCCACATCCCATAAATGAATACGGTAAGCATTCAGTCCCAGACGGGAGATATGATATACATCTTTGTCTATAGCAGCTTTGCGGTCCAGTTCCAAATATCCAATGGCACGGTAAGCATGGGCGAAAGGCAGCGTATAATTAACACCGAAAAAGGAAGCCTCCCGGCGGGTGTCACTCCAACGCATCACCCCATTTCCATCTATATATATAATAGGTGTAGAGGATGATTTGCCTTGCACTTTGACAAAGGCAGATATCAAACAAATAAAGGTAAGGATCAACAGTCTTTTCATGCTATCAAATTTATCGGTTTATTGACAGCAACAAAAGTAATTTATTGGTCATTTCAATAAAAGCACAGATTGGACATATAAGGATAAAAATAGGACGAAATGCCCCAAAATGCCTCTACAGGTCTTCATTAAGGTACTGGCGTGGCGTTTTTCCGAATTCTGCCTGAAAACATTTGGAGAAGTAAGAGTGATTGGAAAAGCCTACCATGTACATCACTTCGGCAATGGTAAATTTCTTTTGTTGCAACAACATGGCCGCCTTTTTCATCCGGATCGATTTGATGTATTCCACTGGAGACATTCCGGTCAGCTGTTTGATTTTCCGGTAAATCTGCTTATTGCTGATACCGGATAATTCACAAAGTGCATTTACATTCAATTCCGATTCAGAAAGATGGTCCTCAATCAGGCGGATAATGTTCGACAGAAATTTCTCATCTTGAGATTCTGCTTCGATTGGTTTAAGAACAGGCAACGATTCCAACTGCTTTTTCACCTGTGTTGCCGGAATCTCTTCTTTCTCTACGGCGATGACAGGGATATTCAGGCCAATGGAAGTTCCTTTTCCTTCGTTCGAGGTGACTCCGTTGATGTGACCGCCATGAAGTTCCGTATAAGTCTTGACCAGATAAAGTCCGATACCTGTACCTTCCTTATTGGCGGAATGTGGAGACTGGAAAAAGCGCTGGAAGATATATGGAATATCTTGTTGCGGGATTCCGCTTCCTGTATCTGAAACACAGATATCCAACAATCCCGTTTCTTCACGATAGAAAAGAGACAGACGGACGCTTCCGCCATCCGGGGTGAATTTGACGGCATTTGAAAGCAGATTATCTAAAATCACTCCAAGTTTGATGGCATCCATATCAGCATAAATCTTGGCTTTATTCGTCTCGAAATGGAATGTGATCTGTTTGTTTTCCTCATAGACAGAAAACAGGCTACGGCTGAATGACACAAGTTCGATACGCGACAAAATCAGCAGCGAATCTTTATTATCCTCTATCCGGTTGAAGTTTAATACCTGATGAATCAATGAGTTTATTTTCATTGCATTACGCTGCACCTCCTCCAGTGTCTGTTTCTCATGCACTTCTTCTGCAACGGGGAGCAATTGACTGACAGGAGCGATGATCCGGCTAAGCGGTGTCTTTAATTCATTAGACAAATGGGTAAAGAAAGCCATTTTCTGGCGTGATTGCTCCAGAATCTTCTCTTTTTCCATCCGTTCCATTTTCAGACGGTTCTTGACACGGAAAAAGTTGATAACCCAGGCAATGAGGCTCAAGAATAAAAGAATGTAGGCTATCTTTGCCCAAAGTGTGTAATACCATGGAGGGAGAATTTTAATATTCAGGATATATGGATGCTCGGAAGGAGAACCGCTCTTTTCTACTTTGCTGATTACCAGCTGATAATCCCCATAACCCAAATTACTGTACGTAATGCGATTCGTGTTGGATTGCAGGAAATTCCATTCTTTGTCCATACCTTCCAGCCGGTAGACGAATTCATGTTTTTCTTCCAGCGAGTAGGGCAGGTCTGAAAGTTCGAAAGCCAGGTTGTTCTGGTCGTATTTTAGTTCGATAGCATCGGTATAGCGGATGTTGGGAATATCCTCTCCGGTATGCGGAGACATCAGTTGATTGTTGATATATAAGGCAGTCAGTAAAATGGAGTGTTCCGGCTGACTCATGGCTTGTATTTCGGGACGGGATATGCCGAACCCGTCTGCACCTCCCAGATAGATATTTCCATCTTCCGGATCAAACATGAGACTGGTGAAACGTTTATCCGTCAGGCTTTGCTGGCGGGGATCCATTGTTCTCCGGTCGATGATCCAAAGTCCGTTAGTGGTGGAAACCCAGATATGTTCTTTTACAGAGGTCATAGACAGAATCTCGTTATTGCTGAAATTGCCGAAAGAGATACTTTGCTGACTCGAGTCTTTGGGATTGATACGCATCACCCCTCCGTGAAATCCTACCCAAAGCATGCCGTCTTCATCCCGTAAAAGGTAGTTCGGGCTCTTCTCGCCACTTAATTCATCGGCAAACAGCTTTGTCACTTGCCGCGTACGGGCATTGATTTTGTCTATTCCTTTGCTGTTGTATAACAATACCCATACATTACCTTCCGCATCAGGGACAATCTGATTAATGAACATCCCCGACAGCCCATTATGAATGGAATAATTTTGATCGGCCACATACGATCTTCCGGCAGATTGTATCAGTTTATGTTTGTCCACAACAAAGATACCTCCGAGACAGGTGGCGATCCAAAGCTTCCCGTCAGTATCTTCAAACAGGTAATAAGCCCAGTTGGTATTATAAGTTCCTGTACTGTCTACGATGTTGTAGTGTACAAATTGATGGGTATTATAGTCATAGCGGTTGATACTTCCGTCTGTGGCTATCCATAACTGCTGTTCTCTATCCTCGTAGATGTGTCGTATCCGGTTGTGGGATAACGGATGGTTTTTATCCCCCATTCTATACCAGATAGCATCGTGTTTATTGCCTGCAGGATGGGTGAACCGGATCACTCCGTTTGTACCTCCGAACCAATAGAATCCTTTGGAATCCCGGAACAGGGAATAGAACTGATTTCCGTCTCCTGTGCCTGTGATTTGAGAAATCGGTACAAATTGCAGCGCACTGTTATAGCGTGACAGGGAAATGCCATAATCTGTTCCCAGCCAGATATTATGTTCCTGATCCGAGAATATGTTCCAGATAATATTGTTGGTTAGTGACTGGATATTGCGTGAATCGTGAATGATATGCTGCAAAGGTTCTTTGTCATTCTGGTACACATAAAGCCCGTTGTCTGTACCTGCCAGCAAATTTTCATCTCCGTCCAGTGCCAGTGATTTGATGGAGTTGTTATGAAATACCTCTATCGCCTTCATCTCTCCTATAGTGGGATTGTATTGGAAGAGATAACCTTCCATCCCGATCCAGATACATTGTCGGGTGGTGTCTTCCAACAGAGAATTGACAAACAAATTGCTGCCTCCCCGGTTAACGGGCAAAAGGATGTTTTCAAATTTTCCACTTGCCTGCACATAGCGGCATAATCCGTTGTAAGTACCTATATAAATTTGATTATCTTTTGTATGAATGATGGAATAGATGGTGTTATGAGGCAATCCGGTCTGTTTGCTGTCGAAATGATTCAGTTGACGGCTTTTTAACTGATAAGTATATAATCCGTTCAACGAACCTATCCACAATGTATCTCCCTGGAGTACCATGGTACGGACATCCGTTGGAAAATCAGTATCCGGTTGCTCATATTTGTCTGTTCGATAGTTATAAACAAGAATCCCGTTATCTGTTCCCAGATATAAATAAGTGTTATCTGCTATAATACCGCAGTAGATACGTGTGTTAGTACGTTCTCCATACGTGAAATGCTGTTGTGTGGAATAACCGTCATAACTGAATAACCCCTTGTTGGAACCCACCCATATCAGTCCCTCGCTATCTTGCAGGAAGCAACTAATCACCGAAGCTTCGGCCCCGAGATAGATGTTGTCGAATTGCTGATAATTTACTTTTTGCCCATACACATTGCCACTGCTACAGTAGGCAAGGATGAGAAAAAGAATTGTTGTAATTCGTTCGCGCATGGTGTTAGGTTTGCAGGTTTTTAAATCTGTAATTGTTGTAAAAGTATTCCTTCTTTCCTGCAAATGTAGGAAAAATGTCGGTTACACTTGTAAATATCCCGCTCTTTTTGTTCCTTTGCTATCTATTTATAAACAGAAAACTTACGTATGAGAAAACTAATTTATTGGCTTTTATTGCCGTTGGCAGTGGCTGTGAGTGCATGTGGCGGTAAAAAAGGAACTTCAGATAATCAGTCGCTACTGGCAAGAATAGACAGTATAGATGCTCACGGATTGCAGCGTATGCAGACGTCTAAGAGCGAAACTAACTTTAAGTTCAAAGGAAAAGATTATCATTCCTTTGTTTCACGTACTCCGGACGAAAGTCTGCCTCATGTAACAAATGAGATGGGAGATACTTATGTCGACAATAAAATAGTGCTGCACCTGACACGCGGTAACGAAACGGTATTGAACAAGACATTTACTAAGAATGATTTTTCATCCGTAGTCGATGCAAAATTTCTCTCGAAATCTATATTGGAAGGAATTGTATACGACAAGACCACTCCGCAGGGCATTGTATATGCCGCAAGTGTTTGTTATCCGCAGACAGAT
>OHAX01000969.1_pt1 | contig 13887 bp, 13 predicted proteins | sample 1577261 | NCBI WGS metagenome assembly OHAX01 (sample SAMEA3541483, study PRJEB24748) | human gut metagenome | biome: human gut; feature: human-associated habitat; material: faeces | place: China | collected 2012 | reverse complement strand
CGTTCCCTATAATTCAATAATCATTGCACGTGAAAATATGAAACTTTTTTCCATGGCCACAAACTTAAAATGACTAATCACAGCAGCTAAAACATCAAACTCATAGGAGTCAACTAGACACCGCTCGTCTCCAACCCGCATGTGAAGTTCATAGGACTTTTCCTTGGGGATAAAATAGATATCCTGAGCCTTCTTTTCTTTCGCAGTAGCAATAATTTTCTGTGCAATTTCTTGTACCATACCGCCCTCCTTATCTAACTATTCGCAAAAAAATAAAAAAAGCAACTTAAAAAGTTACTTTTTTTATCTCCATTTCATACGGCAAGAACGGTGTTTTTCTTGACCTGTTTGTTTTTCATAACCTGGACGTAGCTTTTCATCGGGGATGACTTGCTCATCCTGTAAAAGTGCCAAAGAATGATACTGCTGCAAATACTCATTACACTCATCACACCAGCGTTTATCAGCAGGATCCCAAAAAATAGTCATCAAATCACTCCGACTCTTATAAAGAGGTTTCTTCTTTTCCAGCTCAAACCAGCATGATTTATAATATTTTAGAGCATCATAATACTTGTCAAAAGATTGACTCATGATGACATCTTCTTCCCAACCTTCTATGAACCACCACGGTTCAAAATCCCCATACATTTCTATAACACGATACATTCTTACTACTTCCTTTGTATCGTATATTATATCTAATTTTTTATTACAAGAAAAGGATTTTGCTTGCCTTTCCCTTTAGGAATACTTCTTTAACTAGCGTTTCAGCCTATCATAAAAATAGGAGTCCTTTATTGACCCCTATTTTTATCTTCTTAAGCTTGATAACGTTTCACACCATCTAGGTAGGTTGCTACCAATTCCAAATCTTTATCTAGTACGATAAAGTCAGCGTCATAACCTTCACGGATTTGACCACAGACATCATCGATGTGAACAGATTTTGCTGGGTTGAGACTGGCCATCATGACGGCTTCATGCGGATTCGCAATGCCCCATTCGACTACATTTTTCAAACCATCTTTGAGTTTGAGGATAGAACCTGCCAAATTGCCTGTAGATTTGAGGCGAGCAGTTCCATTAGCAACAACTACTGGGAATTCTCCCAACATGTAATCTCCATCTTCCAAGCCACCAGCTGTCATACAGTCTGTGATAAGGGCAATATTTTCAGTTCCCTTTTGTTTGAGCAAAATGTCACAGGCCTTTGGATCTACGTGGTGACCGTCACAAATCAATTCTGCGTAAGTGTGTGGCAACTCATACATGGCTCCCACCATACCGAGCTCACGGTGAGTCAACCCACGCATTCCGTTGTAGGCATGTACCCAAACGCTTGCTCCAGCATCGACTGCTTTTTTAGCTTCATCAAAAGTCGCATTTGAGTGTCCAAGAGCAACAGTCACACCTTCGCCCGTAATCGTACGAACAAAGTCTTCTACACCTTCACGTTCTGGCGCAAGGGCGATTTTATTGAGCAAGCCATTGGCTGCTTTTTGCCAAGCACGGAACTCATCCATACGAGGGTCTTTCATATAGGCAGGGTTTTGAGCCCCCTTGTATTTCTCTGTGAAATAAGGCCCTTCAAAATAGATCCCACGAATCTTGGCTCCACTTGCCTCCTGGTAACGAGCACCGATATTTTCAGTTACCGCAAGCAACTGCTCGTAAGAGGAAGTCAACGTCGTTGGCAAGAAACTGGTGACTCCTGTGCTAAGTAATCCTTCACTCATGGTATGAAGGGTACCTTCGATGTTATTATCCATAACATCCACACCGCCAAATCCATGAATGTGGGTATCCACAAGTCCTGGGGCAATGCTATAACCGGTATAGTCAATCACCTCAGCTCCTTCAGGAATCTGTTCTACATGTTTACCAAACTTGCCATCCACAAGTTCCAAGTAACCGCCACAACGAACTCCGTGTGGGTAGAAAAACTGATCCGCTTTAATATAATTAGGCATAATGATAACCTCCTTGATAGATTGATTCTAGAATTTATTATGTCAATTACATTATAAACCTTTCTTTTTCATTTGTAAATGGTATAGACCTATTTTCTAGAGATATTTTAAAAGAGCTGGATATCTCCAACTCTTTGATTTTATTTTGATTTCACAGGTAGTTCTTGAGCGACCTTAACAGCAGCTGCAATCGTTTCTGCGTAAAGTTTAGCACCTTCTTCAATCATGTTGCTATCATTTCCAAAGTGGACTTGGTCAGTTCCAGCCCAGATTTCAGGGTGTTCCTTAGCGACCTTATTCCAGTCAGCGATGCTCACATATGGATTCTTTTCAGCTAATTCTCTCGCATAAGCCGCATACTGCTCCACTGATGCATAAGTGTCCTTGCTCTTGTCTCCCTCATAAGGTGTCACCAGTAGCAGATTGTGTCCTTTCGGTAGATTGTTCACGATGCTGTCCAAATCATTCTTATAGCCTTCAGGATTGTTGACCCCCGTTGCAATGACAACTGTTTTTAAAAGCGCCTTGTTCTGGCTATTATTGAGCATGATGTCATTGGCTTGCTTGGTCGTTCGACTAACCTGGGCATTGATATTTGCATCAGGAAGTGCCTCTTTTAAGGCTGTATTGGCACGTAAAGTCACTGAATCCCCAATCAGACTCGTTCCCTCAGAAATTCCCAGGCGACTGGCTTCAGCTTGTTCAGCAAGAGTCTTTGTTTGTCCTATATTGGTCTGAGCTTGCTTGAAACCATTGACCATCAAGTCTGTCTCAAAAGCTCCAACTTGAGGAGCCATAGCTATGATAATCAAGGTAAGTAAGGAAAGGACGCCCACAACACTAGCACTAATGGGTTTGATATGACGCAGTTTAGTGATTTTTCTAACTAAAGCATTGGTCTTACCAGCAATCAATGGCTCAATAATATAGAAGGATAAGATAGCGAAGAAATAGGAAAAGATAACGGTTAAAATAACAGCGGGCAGATTGCTCATCAACTGAGAAAAGATAATATAGAAAGGCCAGTGGAAGAGGTAAACCGCGTAGCTGGTATCCGCTAAAAATGTGATTATCCGAGGTTCTTGTATCTCAGGCGTTTTCTCATGCAAGACACGCGCAGCAAAAATCATGGTCACGGCCGCTAAACTTGCCAGTAAGAAACCAAATAGATAAGCAAACAGGTAGGTGAACTTGACAAAGAAAGTCAAGAGTAATAATACCAAGAGACCTGCAGCAAACACCAGTAGATTCTGACGAAGATTCCACGTCCGATCAAACTGCTTGACTAAATCGCTCGTCTGACGAACTCCCACAACTGTTGCTAAAATGCTTCCTAAAAAGAAGGGATAGACATGGGTTAAACTTGAAAAGTAGACAGATGAATGGGAACTAGCCATTAGACTACCAATAAACATGGAGAAAAAGCTAATGATGAAAGCTCCCGTAGAAAGAAGAAATACTATCCCTTTCAATTGACTACTAGATTTTGAACGTTTCGATAAGAACCAAACCGCTAAGCCCCAAAGAATATAGTAGTGAACCTCAACGGCTAGACTCCAGTTGTGAACAAAGAGATGCGGAATGAACTGAGATTCGTAACTTCCCCCTGTTAACATCTCATAGAAGTTGGTCATAAAACCAAAAACTCCCGCAATCTGACCGCCAATTCCAGCAACATAGTCTTGGCGAACTAGGAGGGTAAAAGGCATGGTCACCAAAACCATCAGAACCACAGGTGGTACGATGCGGTAAAACCGTCTCTTAAAAAAGCCCAGTAAATCAATCTGGCGTGCCTTCCCAAATTCTTCTAAAAGGAGAGAAGTGATTAAAAATCCTGAAAAAGTGAAAAAGACATCTACCCCAAAGAAGCCTCCAGGAAAGATTGTTTGAAAGAAGTGGTACAAGAGCACCAGAAGTAAACCTGTAATCCTAATCAAGGAAAACCATTTAATACGCATACGAGTTTATTCCCCACTCAATTAGATCGTAAAAACATCTAATTTTTATTCCATAATACACCTTATTTTATCAAAAAAAGAAGAAAAATCCTAAGAGAAAACTTAGGATTTTGGCATTCTATTTTTACACTTTAAAAATTGCGTCCTGACTTGTTGTAGCCATATTTTTCTACAAAATACTCACGGAATTCCAAGAGATTGTCATCCATGATGGCTTGACGAACCTGCTTCATCAGATTGAGCAAGAAGTAGAGGTTGTGGTAGCTAGTCAAGCGGATACCGAAGGTTTCATCAGCCTTGAGCAAGTGACGAAGGTAGGCGCGTGTGTAGTTCTTGCATGTATAGCAATCACACTCAGGATCCAGTGGCGTAAAGTCTTCAGCGAATTGGGCATTCTTGACAACCAAACGACCTTGGCTGGTCATACAAGTCCCGTTACGAGCGATACGAGTCGGCAAGACACAGTCAAACATATCCACACCACGAATAACCCCATCAATCAAGCTATCTGGTGCTCCCACTCCCATCAAATAGCGAGGTTTGTTTTCTGGGAGAAGTTGGGTTGTGAAGTCCAAGACTGCATTCATTTCCTCATGCGTTTCTCCCACTGCCAAACCACCGATAGAGTAGCCTGGAAAATCCATGCTGACAAGGTCGTGAGCCGACTGACGACGAAGGTCTTCAAATCCTGCCCCCTGCACAATCCCAAACAAACCTTGATCCTGTGGACGACGGTGAGCCTTCAAACCACGCTCAGCCCAACGGCTAGTACGCTCGATGGATTTCTTAACGTAGTCGTAAGGTTGATAAAACTGAGGACATTCATCAAAAGACATCATGATGTCTGAACCCAGATTGTTCTGAATGGAGATGGCTTTTTCTGGCGATAGGAACATCTTGGAACCATTGAGATGGTTTTTAAAGGTTACTCCTTCTTCGGTGATATTTCGGCTATCTGCTAGGGAATAAACCTGGAAACCACCACTATCCGTCAAGATTGGCTGGTCCCAGTTCATAAATTTGTGGAGACCACCTGCGCGTGCGATGAGTTCATCTCCAGGACGAAGCCAGAGATGATAAGTATTAGACAGGATAATTCCTGATCCCATCTCCTTCAACTCCTCTGGTGACTGAGTTTTTACAGTAGCTTGGGTCCCAACCGGCATAAACATAGGTGTCGGGAAGGTGCCGTGAGGGGTGATGATTTCTCCTAGACGAGCTCCCGTGTGTTTTTCTTTCTTAATCAAACGGTATTTGATTGGTGAATCTAACATTTTCTACCTCCGAAGTTGGGAAAGACAGTCCCAGTTCATACTTTGTGCCCAAAGGCATACTGTATGATTTTATCAAAAAAACCAGGAACTGTCACGAACTATGGTATAATGAAAGAATGAAACACCCAAAAATTGATTTAAAAACTATTCGTCTGCAGACTAGGAACTTTCAGGCCGAAAATCCCCGCCTCTTTCTCGTCTATCTCTTACCTAGCATACTGGTCATCTTATCAGGCTTTCTCAACCCTTTGGCTCGTCTCCAAGAAAGTGTTTTAGAGCAATCCTTTTTCAGCATGCTGGCGCAAGTTCTCCAAGCCTATCTCTTCCCACTAGTGGTTTCTTTTATGAGCGCAATTTTTCTAGCAGGTGCTGCCTTTACGACACTCCGACTCCTCAAGGATCCTGATACGGAACTTTCAGTAAAATCAAGCCTGGCCCTCTTTGCTGAAGAGCGCTTCTCGCAAACCTTCCTAACTCTGCTCCTCAAACGTTTCTACCTCTTTTTATGGAGCATTCCAAACTTAGTAGGCGTTTATTTTCTCTTTTATAGCAATCTCTTGGCTCGGAGATTTGTCGCCTTACATCCTGAATTTCCAAAATTAGACCTCTCATCCGTTGAAACAGAGCAGTTCCTTATGACCTTTGGACTCTACTTTTTCGCGAGTCTCATCTTGATGATTGTAGGGAACATCCTCTACGTTCCGCAACATTACGCCTACTCGCAGGTAGAATTCCTCCTCTGCGACACTCTGGATTTAGGACAGGCTAAACCAAGCCAAATCCTGAAAACCAGCCGTTTCTTGATGAAGGGTTACAAATTTCAACGCTTTGTCCTCGACCTACAACTACTCCCTTGGTACTTCCTCAATTGGATCACTTTTGGAATTGCTAGTTTTTCAATCCTTCCCTATATCCAGAACAATCGCATCTTCTTTTACAGAGTCCTACTAGCCCGTAAGCGTCGAAATGGATAAGAACCTACAAAAACCAGCGTCCTGAAAGACGCTGGTTTTCTTATTTCAAAAGTAAAATACTCAATAAAGTCAAAATAACGGGTCCACCTTGCTTCAGAATAATCTTCTTATCTGCTGTTAGAGAACCGTAGGTCGCTGCACCAAGCACAAATAAAACAAAGATGGTCACAATTTCCAAACTTTGTGAAAAATAAATCCCGTACAAGAGAAACACACCTATCAAAGCATTATAAATCCCTTGATTTTTAAACAGTGAACTCACCGAAGGACGAGCCAGTTCTTCCTTGTCCATATTAAAGACTCGGCTGGTTGCATCTGATTGGGTTGCCATACTCTCCAAATAAAAAATGTAAAAATGCTCCAAAGCAACGATAGTTGCTAAAATAGTAGTAATGATTGACATCGTTTTCTCCTTAAAATTCTATTTTTTCTAGACCTGACACTAGTTTCGTCAGTAAAGTTGTTAGCTCTTTCTGCTCGGCTGTCGATAAGATGCTCTCCATCTGTTCCTTCACTCGCAAATGATGTTTAGGCGGACTGACTAAGAGTTGATTCTTGGCTTCTTGGGTTAATTCAACTAAGACTTCTCGCTGATTGGCCGGATTACGCTTGCGACTGACATAGCCCTCTGACTCTAGTATCTTAAAATGACGGGTCAAGGCCGCCTGGTCGATTTGCAACTTCTCCTGAACGGCAATCTGGTTGCAGGGTGACTGCTGCAGTAAAAACTGCAAGATTTGATAGCGGGTCAAACTAATTCCCAATTGTTTCTCAAAGAGTTGAGTGATCATCTGATCTGTTAAATGGAGCTGGTACAGTAAGTCGTTAATTTTTTTCATTTCTACCTCCTTACATACACTTGATTTATCAACTATTGACTTATCAAGTATATTATAGAAAGATTAAAAACGCAACCATTTTGCTTACTCACGCTTACTCACGAAAAATAGCCTCTTGGTTTCAATCCCAAAAGGCTATTATTTCTATATTCTAGATAAAATCCAGCACTAACCTACCAAATCTGCTCGAAGGATTTCTCCCTCTTTATCAATGACAACTTCGATGGCATGGCCTGCAAAAATTTCCTCGCTATCATCATAGTAGAGGGTCAATGCCCCGTCTTCGTTGATCGATAGTTCACTCAAGGAAAGAGAGTTGGTAAAATACTCTTCTGTTAACTCCACATCATTTTCATCTGAATCTATCCAGTCTTGAGCTGTTTCCCACAGTTCTTTGACAATATAGTCTTTAATCCGAGTATCTTGAACTTGGAAAGTTCCCATAAATTTCTTTAGATCATCAAAAGAACTTGGAGGGAGACTTTCATCTGCACTCGCAGCAAAGATAGCATGAATCTTACCACCCTCGTAAGTGATAAATCCTTCAAACCAAGAATAGGCTCTGTTTAAGGTGAATTCGCCAATATCGTCTTGAATGATGACCGGTTTTTGATAGGTTTCAATCAAGGTCTCTAACCTAGAGTCTGAGGATTGGTCATCTAGGTATTCCAGCAAGTGGTAGCAGTTATTAGCTACTTCTGACATATATGGCTCTAACTCCATGAAGGGACGTTTTTGACATTTGATATGATGAATTTTGTAGGGTTCAAAACTAAAGCCCCATCTCTTTTCTTCAAATTCCTCAGGAGTCAATACCCATTCCAAACGTCCCTCACGTTCAGAGAATTCCTGGGTTGCAACATTGACACTAGCTTTAAAATGAACGGACGGCATTTTACAACCATCTTTTAAAGAAGCGGCCCCAGTTACATTTTGGAGGGTAAAAATCAAGAATTCGACAATTTCACCACAAAATTCTTCTTCAAAATCATCTCTTGTTTTCTCAAATGGAGGTTTTAATCGATTTGTCATTCACTTCATCCTTTCTCTCTATGCTTAAAAGCGTTAGTATAGTTTTGTATTCGCTTACATTTTAACATGTTTTAGATTTTATTTCACTTATCAATACTATTTTACACAAAAAGAAGCTACACTTTTAAATGTATAGCTTCTTATTATTCTTAATTCATAGATACGTGAACGTGGTCATAGTGATTTTCGGTCACACTACCACGGTCTGGCATTTGATTCCAAGTGTAGGCAGGTCCATATTTACTATCGTATGGAGCGTAGAAACGTTGTTTCCAGATGATGTAGTTGATACCACGGCTAGCCATATTTTGAACCGCGTATTCCGCGATTTGATCACCAAGTGCTGAACTCACTGGGACCATAAAGTCGATGGCCAATCCTTTACCATGGTCTCCACTGTCACCAGGACGGTAGCCGCTAAAAGATGTAATTCCAAACAAATTGGCAATTTCTTCTTTGAAGGCTGCAGTTTGTGGTTGAAGACCAGCATTCTCAGACTTAGCTACAGCAAGTCCTGCATAGTCAGGAGCCGCTGGAGCTGAATAAGTTCTTGAAGGAGTTTGGCTTTGCGCTGCTTGATAAGTCAAAGTTGTAGTATCAGAATTTGTTGTTTCTTCTGCTGCACTTGTTCCTGTTGTATCAGCAGGCGTTTCAGTTGCTGCCGTTTCTTCGGTAGCTGGAGTCGCTGCTTGAGGAGCTTCTTCTTCAACTGGGCGAGTTGTTTCTGCTACTGGTGCTTCCGCTGGAGTCGTTTCAGCTGTTTCTTCAGCTACAGGTGTTTCTGTAGATGATGTCTCCTCAGCAACTGTCGCTGTCTCAGAAACTTCTGAACTTGGCGCTACTTCTGCTGGTTTTTCAGTCTCAATTGCAGTTGGAGCTTCCTCAATTGGTTGAGAAAGGTCTTCTACTTGAACTGTTTGTTCATCGACTGTCACTTGATTCGTCGTCAAATCAGCTGTCGCAGTCGTAACTTCTTCACTAGCGTCTGCTTGAGGAGTTTGGATTTCAACTTCCGTTACCTCTTCTGCCTCATTGACAGTTGTAGTGAGGACAGTATCTGGGAAAATCAAGTCCATATTGGTGATTTTGTTCAAATTTGCAAGAACTGTGACATCTACACCCAAGGCTTCTGCAATGGTGCTCAAGGTATCACCATACTGTACTGTATAGCTTGTTTTGTTGTCCGTTTTAGTCAAATCGTTTTGGATTTGCTCAACACTACGTGCAGTCCAAAGGACTTCTTCTGCTTGGGTTGCTAATACTGGGGCAAATGACAAGGCTACTGTTGAGGCAAAAATAATTCTTTTCTTCATTCGTTCATATTCCTTTCAAATGAGTACCCGTCTATCATAACACAAAAAAAGCAGAAAAAAAGCCCTCTCGGGCCTATTTAATAGAACTGTCTATTCCTTGTAACAAACCCGATTACTTGAAACAGTTTGTTAGGTCTCTGTCACACAACTGACACAATCTTCTCGTCCTCAATCCTCAAAAATATGAGGAATATCTGCTAGTACTTGAATCTTCTGATTGCCTTCAAAAGACGACTCTAAAAAGTTGATGCTTTGAATACCGCTATTCTGGGCAAATTCCACATCCAAAGTCCGGTCTCCTATATAATAGGTGCTCTCAGGATCCAACTGATACTTGTCTAGCAGATAGTTAGCCGCTTCTGGATTAGGCTTGCGCGCAAAGCCACTCTGACTGGTTAAAATCTCTGTAAAACAGGATTCCAACCCCAAGTCTCTTAAAATAGTAAGAGCATTGTCCCCTTTATGAGTGTAAACAAAGTTCCGAATCCCTACTTGGTCTGCCCAATTCAACACCTCACGCGCACATGGCATCAAGACTACCTGGGCATTCTTCTCAGCCAGACTCTGGGCACGCACCTGATTGAGCACTTCCACATCCAGTTTTCTCTCTTCTGACACCTGCACAAGCAAATCCTGCACAGAATACTTGAGGATAAATTCTCTCACTTTCTCCTTATCATAAGGAATAGAAAACTGAGCAAAGGTCTCCTCAATCCCTGATAAAATCGCTTCGTAAGAATCCAATAAAGTCCCGTCTAAATCCCAAATAAAAGCTGTTTTTTGCATTTTCTATCCTTTCAACATCATATAACGTTGGTAACGGTAACGTAGAAATAACCAACGGAAACTATTATCCAAAAGAGTCCCTGCCCAAATACCAGGCAAGCCCCAACCAAGAACAATGCCCATCAGATAAGCTGTCCCAATACGGATACACCACATCCCTATACTTGTCGCATAAAAGGGAAGGCGAGCATTTCCCAATCCCTGCCAAACCGCCGTATAAATAACTGTCCCTGCCGCCATGGGAGTCCCTAGTAGTGAGAACAGTACCACCAAAACGCTCGCTTCAACCGCTACAGGGTCGGTCGTATAGAGATGAGTCAGTGGTATCCCTAAGGCATAGATACTAAATGTCAAGGGCAACATGAGGAGCAGAGAAAGCCAAAAGGTTTGTTTGCTCAAATTATCTACTCTTTTCCAATTATCCTCTCCAACTGCTCGAGCCACCAGCATGACCGTTGCCGTAGCGACGCCAAAGGCAGGCATATAGTTAAACTGGGTCAAAACCTCCCCGATTGCATTTCCCGCTACTGACTCCGTCCCAAAAGAAACGACCAAAGCAATGATCACTACATCCCCAGCCCGCATCATAAGCCGCTCCCCAGCTGCTGGCAAAGCCAAGGTCAGTAAGTCTTTATCCAGTCCAAAAGTCGGTTTCGTATAAGGCAGTTTTAATTGTGACCACAAAATCACAAGACCAACCAAACGAGACAAGATAGTCCCCCAAGCAACACCCGCTATCCCCATATCAAGGATAAAAATAGCTAGACTGGAAAAGAGAATATTCAAGGCATTGGATAAAAGACTGACATAGAGGGGGAGACGAGGATTATGCGTTGCACGAATCAAGGCTCCTAAACTGGTCATTAATCCCAAGAGAACAATCAATCCACCCACCAAAGATAGATAGAGTCCTCCACTTTCGGCCACATCCTGTTCAGTCCCCAAAAGTCCTATCATCTCTTGTCCAGCGAAGATAGACAAAGCTCCTAAAAGGAGACTTAATAGTAAAGTAATCTTCAACGCCTCAGTCACATGATAGGCTAGCTTAGACTGATCCTTCTGCCCCAAACTTTTTGAAATAACGCTGGAAATAGCAGCTCCCAAAGCGATGAAAATCGCCTGGTAAATCGTGATAATATTGCCAGCCACTGAAACACCCGAAATAGCGATTAAGCCCAAGTGAGCGACCAAGTAACTGTCCACCATCCCCATGAGCATCTGCAAAAAGTTTTCACCCATAGCTGGCAATGCAATATTAAGAATGTCTTTATTTTTCTTAAACAATCTCTCCTCCTGATGAAAAGAAACTCAGTTGGTTTCCCAACCGAGTTTACTTCCTCTGTCTTAAAGTCCTAGATAAGCTTCAACCGCTGCTTGCATGTCAGCAGCTGCCACTGTTGTTTTATGACGAACTGGAGCTGTTTCAAGGCCATCAACCGCTGGTGGCACTGCCACTCCTGAGATTTCATGTAATTGAGCCAAGGCTTCAAAGTCTGTCAAGCCTGCTTTTCCTGTTACAGCTTCTACGGCAACCACTGGGAACTTGTATGGACTAGCTGTTGAAGCAATCACGGTCTTGGTTACATCGCCAGTAGCCATTTGGTATTTTTTATAAACTGCTGAGGCAACCGCCGTATGTGGATCCTCAATATAGGCATCTGTTTGATAAACACGCTTGATTTCTGCTGCGGTTTCTTCCTCAATCGCATACTCTGCTGCAAAGAGGTCCAAGATAGCAGAATCAAAATTAGTCAACTCATATTGTCCTTGCGTGTTCAAGGCATTCATAAGTTCAGCTGTCTTTTCAGCATTATTTCCCAAAAGATGGAAAATCAAGCGCTCCAAGTTTGAAGACACTAGGATATCCATGGATGGGCTAGTTGTGACCTTGAACTCACGTTTTTTGTCATAGACACGTGTTTTAAAGAAGTCTGTCAAGACATTGTTGTCATTTGAAGCACAGATCAATTTACCAACTGGTAGGCCGATTTGTTTAGCATAAAAGGCAGCCAAGATATTACCGAAGTTTCCAGTTGGTACTGTGAAGTTGACTTTTTCACCAGCCACAATCTCACCAGTCTTGACCAACTGAGCGTAGGCATAGACATAATAAACAACCTGTGGTACCAAACGACCAATGTTCATAGAGTTAGCTGATGAAAACTGTAGCTTATTAGCAAGCAATTTTTCACGAAGTTCCACATCGTTAAACATGTGCTTCACGTTTGTTTGCGCATCGTCAAAGTTTCCATCAATAGCTACAACATGGGTATTGTCTCCTGTTTGAGTGGTCATTTGCAACTCTTGTACCTTGCTGACACCATCCTTTGGATAAAAGACAATAATCTCAGTCCCAGGTACATCCGCAAAACCTGCCATAGCAGCTTTCCCAGTATCTCCAGATGTTGCTGTCAAGATGACAATCTTGTTTTCCAAACCGTGTTTCCTAGCTGCCGTTGTCATAAAGTAGGGCAAGATAGACAAGGCCATATCCTTAAAGGCAATGGTTGAACCGTGGAAAAGCTCCAAGTTGTATTGGCCATCAAGTTTGACAAGAGGGGCAATGACTGGAGTGTCAAACTTGCTGTCATAAGCGTTGTTGATACAGTAGTCCAACTCTTCTGCTGTAAAGTCATCCAAGAAGGCTGACAAGACAAGTTTAGCCACTTCTTGGTAAGAAGCGTCCTTTAATGTTTCAAAATCCAAATCAACCTTTGGATAGCTAACTGGAGTAAATAAGCCTCCATCTGTTGCCAAGCCTTGCAAAATCGCTTGGCTGGCTGTTACTGTATTATTGGCATCACGCGTTGATTGATAAACTAATGTCATGAATCTCTATCCTTTATCTATAGTCTCTTCCATTATATCATGATTTTTCAGAAAATTCTCGCTTTATAGCAAAAATTATAATCCCAATTTGTCTCTCAAGGGCTGTAAATAGGCCATTTCTTGCTTACCTCTCTTCTCCAGTCCTTCCTCAGCTAGAAGGAGTAAGCCTTTTGAAAACTCGACAATTGCAGTTTCTTCCTCATCTGTGAGCATTTTCTTAGAAAATTGTCGCCTCAATGACTTGTAATCACGACCAAATGTGGTAAAAAATGGCGCAGATTGCAAGTAAGCTTCTAACTTATTTAAATTAAGCAACAAACCCAAATGAAAAGCCGTCGCAGCAAAAGTACGATTCAAGGGTTGCGTACATACACTACGAAACTCAATAGTACCTCGAGTTGTTAAATCTTGGTACTGGTAACTACGGTGAGTTTGGAAGTCCTCCTCCTGAGGATAAATAAGGATCTTATCCCCATTAAGGGCAAATGCCTGGATTTCAGGTGTAGCCAAATAGTCCCTAGCCTGAACAGGATAAAAATAATAGGTCTGCCCATCACGTTCCGCAGTAAAAATTGCAGAATGATCTAGGTAGTCAAAAAAATCATCCTCATCTTTAAAGAGTCTAGCATTGACACCTACATTCTCTGGATAGATACCATGCATGGATTCTTCCCAAAAAATATCTCTCGAAATTTTGGTATCCCAATCCTCCCCTGAAAACTCAGAATTGGCAAATAAAAAGGCTTTGGCAGCTTCAATCTGGTTAAATGCATTGATTACACGCAAATAGTTAGACTTTGAAACATCCAATTGAACTTGACTTCCACAGATAAAAGCACCGTATTCCGGATAGTCGTGTAAATCCGTCCCTAGAACAGTTCTGCTCAACTTCAAATAGTTCATTAACAT